>ERZ1699231.119-NODE-119-length-27238-cov-3.037881_pt1 | contig 27238 bp, 25 predicted proteins | sample MGYA00581551_ERZ1699231 | MGnify/ENA primary metagenome ERZ1699231 (study PRJEB42319, sample SAMD00040326) | human oral metagenome | material: saliva | host: Homo sapiens | study: EMG produced TPA metagenomics assembly of PRJDB4115 data set (Metgenomic analysis of... | reverse complement strand
GAGCCCGCTGGAAAACTTCACCGAAGGTTCGACCTTCCGTCCGGTTATCGGCGATGCTGCCGAACGCGCAAGTAACGACAGCGTGAAACGCGTGGTATTGTGTGCCGGTCAGGTTTACTATGACTTGGAAGCCGGCCGTGCTGAGCGTAAACTGGAAGATGATGTTGCTATCGTCCGCGTTGAGCAGCTGTATCCGTTCCCATACGAAGAGGTTAAAGCTGAACTGGCGAAATATCCGAACGCAAAATCTGTGGTTTGGGCACAAGAAGAGCCGAAAAACCAAGGTGCGTTCTACCAAATCCGCCACCGCATCGAAGACGTTATCAGCGAAGAGCAAAAATTGTCTTATGCCGGTCGTCCAAGCAGCGCATCGCCTGCAGTGGGCTACTCAAGCAAACACATTGCTCAATTGAAACAATTGGTTGAAGACGCTTTGGCGTTGTAAGCCTATCGGCATTCCGTCTGAGGCTGCTCAGGCGGAATGCCCATATGCAGAATTAAAAACACACAACAGGCCGTCTGAAAGGGCCATTGGAGACACAAAATGATTATTGATGTAAAAGTACCTATGCTGTCTGAAAGCGTATCTGAAGGCACGCTCTTGGAATGGAAGAAAAAAGTTGGCGAAGCAGTTGCCCGTGACGAAATCCTGATCGATATCGAAACTGACAAAGTGGTTTTGGAAGTACCTTCTCCACAAGCCGGCGTATTGGTTGAAATCGTAGCGCAAGACGGTGAAACCGTTGTAGCCGACCAAGTTTTGGCCCGTATCGATACAGCTGCCACTGCCGTTGCTGAAGCACCTGCCGCCGCTCCTGCCGAAGCTGCCCCAGCCGCCGCTCCAGCTGCCGCACAAAACAACGCCGCTATGCCTGCCGCTGCCAAACTGGCTGCCGAGACCGGTGTCGACGTGAACGCATTGCAAGGTTCCGGCCGTGACGGTCGCGTATTGAAAGAAGACGTACAAAATGCCGCTGCCAAACCTGCCGCAGCCGCTGCTCCTGCCGTTGCACTTCCTGCCGGCGCACGCCCTGAAGAACGCGTACCGATGAGCCGCCTGCGTGCCCGTGTTGCAGAACGCCTCTTGGCTTCTCAACAAGAAAACGCCATTCTGACTACATTCAACGAAGTCAACATGAAACCAATCATGGACTTGCGTGCGAAATACAAAGAAAAATTCGAGAAAGAACACGGTGTGAAACTGGGCTTTATGTCCTTCTTCGTTAAAGCCGCTGTTGCCGCCCTGAAAAAATATCCGGTTGTGAATGCTTCTGTTGACGGCAAAGACATCGTGTACCACGGCTACTTCGACATCGGTATCGCGATTGGCAGCCCACGCGGTTTGGTTGTACCTATCTTGCGCGATGCCGACCAAATGAGCATTGCCGACATCGAACAAGCAATTGTTGATTACGCGAAAAAAGCCAAAGACGGCAAAATCGCTATCGAAGATCTGACCGGCGGTACATTCAGTATTACCAACGGCGGTACTTTCGGTTCTATGATGTCTACCCCGATCATCAACCCGCCTCAATCTGCGATTTTGGGTATGCACGCCACTAAAGAGCGCGCTGTGGTTGAAAACGGCCAAGTTGTTGTCCGTCCAATGATGTATCTGGCTCTGTCTTACGACCACCGTATCATTGACGGCCGCGAAGCTGTATTAACCTTGGTAGCCATTAAAGACGCGTTGGAAGACCCAGCTCGCCTGTTGTTGGATCTGTAATCGTTTCAGACGGCCTTTTATTTGTTAATGAAAAGGCCGTCTGAATTTTTATTTAGATGTAGCGTAATGTAGTATCGTGCTACAATAGGCTCAACGAACGATTGAGGCCGTCTGAAACATTTGATTCGAATGAATCGACAGATATGGACTTTCAGACGGCCTTTTCTTAAAACCATCAAAACGCAGTCATTCAAAATAAAAAAGAAACAAAAAGTATCGTTTTTATTTTGAGATACTGCCAAAAGCAAAGGATGACACGATGTCTCAATATGATGTAGTAGTGATTGGTGCAGGCCCGGGCGGATACGTTGCCGCCATCCGTGCCGCGCAACTGGGTTTCAAAACCGCTTGCGTCGATGCAGGCGTCAACAAAGCTGGCGATGCCCCTGCCTTGGGCGGTACTTGCTTGAACGTAGGCTGTATCCCTTCTAAAGCCCTGTTGCAATCCAGCGAACATTTCCACGCAGCGCAACACGAGTTTGCCGAACACGGTATCACTGTCGGCGACGTAAAATTCGATGCGGCCAAAATGATTGAGCGCAAAGATGCCATCGTGACCAAACTGACCGGCGGCGTGAAATTCCTGTTACAAAAAAACAAAGTAACCAGCCTGTTTGGTACTGCTTCCTTTGCCGGTAAAAACGGCGATGCTTACCAAATCGAAGTTGATAACAAAGGCGAGAAAACCGTTATCGAAGCCAAATACGTCATCGTAGCGACCGGTTCCGTACCGCGTCCGCTGCCACAAGTCGCCATCGACAATGTGAACGTATTGGACAACGAAGGCGCATTGAACCTGACCGAAGTGCCTGCTAAACTCGGCGTGATCGGTTCCGGCGTGATTGGTTTGGAAATGGGTTCCGTATGGAACCGCGTGGGTGCAGAAGTTACCATTCTTGAAGCTGCGCCGACCTTCCTGGCTGCCGCAGACCAACAAATCGCCAAAGAAGCCTTCAAATACTTCACCAAAGAGCAAGGTTTGAGCATCGAATTGGGCGTGAAAATCGGCGACATCAAATCTGAAGGCAAAGGCGTTTCCGTTGCTTACGAAACAGCTGCCGGCGAAGCTAAAACCGAAGTATTCGACAAACTGATCGTTGCCATCGGCCGTATTCCAAACACCAAAGGCCTGAACGCCGAAGCCGTCGGCTTGGAAAAAGACGAACGCGGCTTTATCAAAGTAGATGGCGAATGCCGTACCAACCTGCCTAACGTATGGGCAATCGGCGACGTGGTTCGCGGCCCGATGTTGGCACACAAAGCCAGCGACGAAGGCGTTGCCGTTGCCGAGCGCATTGCCGGTCAAAAACCGCATATCGACTTCAACAACGTACCGTTCGTGATTTACACCGACCCTGAAATCGCTTGGGTGGGTAAAACCGAAGAGCAGCTCAAAGCCGAAGGCGTGGAGTACAAAAAAGGTACTTCAGGTTTCGGTGCAAACGGTCGCGCATTGGCCATGGGCAAAGCCAAAGGTACGGTTAAAGTATTGGCAGATGCCAAAACCGACCGTATCTTGGGCGTACACATGATCGGCCCGGTTGTCAGCGAATTGGTTACCGAAGGCGTGACTGCGCTCGAATTCTTCGCCAGCAGCGAAGACATCGCCCGCATTATCCATGCCCACCCAACCTTGTCCGAAGTGGTTCACGAAGCTGCCTTGGCGGCCGACAAACGCGCTTTGCACGGTTGATAGACATTAAGGCCGTCTGAAACTTTTCAGACGGCCTTAAGGCCTTCGACAAATTGAATGTTTCGATAGCTTCGTTTTCTGATTTATAATTCCGTCAGACAAACACACAGCATTTACATTCATTATGAACAAAGAAATAGTCGGTATTTTCTTTATACCGGCGGGCATCATCAGCATGTGTATGGCCGCATTGTGGCAGATGTATGTGATGATGACCGAAACTTATACGCTCAACCGTTTCAAAGATAAAGAATTGGTTTGGCGCGTGGCATTGTTGTTTATCAGTTTCAGCCTTGCCGTTTATCTGCTCTGCCCGAATTCGCGTAAAAAAGGCATCGTCTTTTTTATTCTCGGGGGAGGCGGCGCAACCATGTATCTGCTGGCGCGGATGTGGTTGCCCTTCAGTAAATAGTAGGGCCGTCTGAAAATATGGGATTGGCCGCAGGGCGATTCCTAAAACCCACTCACCTTAAGGAGAAATCCATGAATTTACACGAGTATCAGGCTAAAGAACTGCTGGCTAGCTACGGTTTGCCCGTACAAGGCGGTATTTTGGCACACAACGGCGAAGAAGCCGCTGCAGCTTACGACAAATTGGGCGGCAAATTCGCTGTTGTCAAAGCACAAGTACACGCCGGCGGCCGCGGTAAAGCGGGCGGCGTAAAAGTCGTTAAAAGCCGCGAAGAAGCTAAAGAAGTGGCTGAAAGCCTGATTGGCACCAACTTGGTAACTTACCAAACCGATGCCAACGGCCAACCTGTCAACAGCGTTTTGGTTTGCGAAGACATGTATCCGGTTCAAACCGAGCTGTACTTGGGCGCAGTGGTTGACCGTTCTACCCGTCGCGTTACATTCATGGCTTCTACCGAAGGTGGCGTGGAAATCGAAAAAGTTGCTGCCGAAACTCCAGAAAAAATCTTCAAAGTAACCGTTGATCCGCTGGTCGGCCTGCAACCTTGCCAAGCTCGCGAAGTTGCGTTCCAACTGGGCTTGAAAGACAAACAAATCAACGAGTTCGTCAAACTGATGACCGGCGCGTACAAAGCGTTTGTCGAAAACGACTTCGCGCTGTTTGAAGTAAACCCATTGGCAGTCCGTGAAAACGGCGACTTGGCCTGTGTGGACGGCAAAATCGGTATCGACAGCAACGCGCTCTACCGTCTGCCAAAAATCGCTGAATTGCGCGACAAATCTCAAGAAAACGAACGTGAGCTGAAAGCTTCTGAATTTGACCTGAACTATGTTGCCCTGGAAGGCAACATCGGCTGTATGGTTAACGGTGCCGGTTTGGCGATGGCCACTATGGACATCATCAAACTCAAAGGCGGCCAACCTGCCAACTTCTTGGACGTTGGTGGCGGCGCAACCAAAGACCGCGTGGTTGAAGCGTTCAAACTGATTTTGGAAGACAAATCCGTTAAAGGCGTATTGATCAACATCTTCGGCGGTATCGTACGTTGCGACATGATTGCGGAAGCCATCGTGGCAGCCGTTAAAGAAATCAACGTCAACGTTCCTGTCGTTGTTCGTTTGGAAGGTAACAACGCCGAACTCGGCGCGAAAATCCTGAACGAATCAGGTCTGAAACTGACTTCTGCAGACGGCCTGAATGACGCAGCCGAAAAAATTGTTGCAGCCGTAAACGCCTAAGGAGAAAAGAATGAGCGTATTGATTAATAAAGACACCAAAGTATTGGTTCAAGGTTTCACCGGTAAAAACGGTACTTTCCACTCCGAACAAGCTCTGGCTTACGGCACTAAAGTTGTCGGCGGCGTTACCCCAGGCAAAGGCGGTCAAACCCACCTGAACCTGCCTGTGTTCAACACCATGAAAGAAGCCGTTAAAGAAACCGGCGCGGACGCATCTGTAATTTATGTTCCCGCTCCGTTTGTATTGGATTCTATCGTTGAAGCCGTTGATTCCGGCGTAGGCTTGGTCGTTGTGATTACCGAAGGCGTGCCTACTCTGGACATGCTCAAAGCCAAACGCTATTTGGAAACCAACGGCAACGGTACACGTTTGGTCGGCCCTAACTGCCCAGGCGTGATTACTCCGGGCGAGTGCAAAATCGGCATTATGCCGGGCCATATCCACCAACCTGGCCGTATCGGTATTATTTCCCGTTCCGGTACATTGACTTACGAAGCCGTGGCACAAACCACCAAACTGGGCTTGGGTCAATCAACCTGTATCGGTATCGGCGGCGACCCGATTCCTGGTATGAACCAAATCGACGCACTGAAACTCTTCCAAGAAGACCCAGATACCGACGCCATCATCATGATCGGTGAAATCGGCGGTACTGCGGAAGAAGAAGCAGCCGAATACATCCAATCCAACGTAACCAAACCTGTTGTAGGTTACATCGCTGGTGTTACCGCTCCTAAAGGCAAACGTATGGGTCACGCCGGTGCGATTATTTCCGGCGGTAAAGGTACTGCCGAAGAAAAATTTGCCGCTTTCGAAAAAGCCGGCATCGCCTACACCCGCAGCCCTGCCGAATTGGGCAGCACCATGTTGGAAGTGTTGGAAGCAAAAGGTTTGGCATAAGACTTAAGTCTTTAAGCTGAATTGAAAAGGCCGTCTGAAGTTTTCAGACGGCCTTTTTTAATTTCATTTGGTTGTTTTTACATATTTGATACTTAATTTGATTGGAATTAATGCGATAGTCGGAGAGAAATGTTTATAATTGATTAACAGATAAACAGTCTGTAACCATATCAACCTATCTCAAGGAGAAAAACATGAAAAAACACGATTTTGAAGCACGTCGCGAGGCTTTGCTGAAAGACATCCGAGAAGTGATGGATGATGTGGAAGAGTTGTACCGCGACGGTGTGGAAGCCGGTTCGGAAGAGGGCGGCAAAGCCCGGGCCAAATTGGAAGAGAAATTGGCCGCGGCCAAAGAGCGTTTGAGCCGTTTTGAAGAAGAGGCCGGCGAACGTTTGCGCCATCATGCCGAGCGTGCGCGTGAGAAATACGAGCAGTTTGAAGAAGCGGCTCAGGAGCGTTTTAAAGAAGGCAAAGAGCGTTTTGCCGAATTTGAAGCCGATGCGGGCGAGCGTTTGAAACGCGGTGCCAAACACGCTGATGAAGTGGTGCATGAAAAACCATACTATGCGATGGGTTTTGCCGCATTGGCCGGTTTGGTTGTCGGTGTGTTGTTGAACCGCCGTTAATGTGAATATGTTAAGGCCGTCTGAACAGGTGTACACATGAAATCATGGATTTCATTGCGCCGTACAGACGGCCTTAGCCTTATGTTTCCTGAGAAAAAGGATAATCGAGATGGGGATTCGCCAGCGTTTTGAACATGGCAAGGCTTTGTTGAATCAGGGCGCGGATTTGCTGCTGCTGCGTTTGCAGGTATTGAGCTTGGATTTGACGCGTCAGGCGGAGAATGTGTTCCGTTTGGCGGTTTGGCTGGTGTTGTCCGGCGCGCTGTTGATGGTGGGCTTGGTCGGTTTGCTATTCGGTTTGAACCGCATGCTGTCGGATGTCGCGGCGTTATGGGTGTTTTTCGGCATTTTCTTCTTGAGCCTGCTGATTATTGCCGTATTGTTCCGCAAAGTATCGGCAGATTATCGGGAGCAGGGCAGTCGTGTGGCTGAGACCTTGCAGGATATTCGGACGGACATTGCGTATTTGCGCGGTGAGATAGACAAGGGGGCGGACGATGAAGCAACAGGAGTATGAAGAAGCGCGCGAGCTGCTGATTTTGGAAGCCAAGCTGGTGCGGCTGCGGATTGAGGCGGAAAATTTGAAACTGCGTAAAGCGGAAGAAAGTAATGCTCGGCAGACTAATCGTTTGGTGATGTTGGCCGATGTGGCGTATCAGTTGAGCCAAACGCGTTTGCTGTCTCAACGTGCTTTGTTTTCTACATCGCGTCGTCGGCATTGGATTTGGCTGGTATTGGCGGTCATACTGGGTTTGTCAAGATAACCGAGGGCAGAGGTTTGGTCAAAATGATATTTGCGGCGAGTTGTCGGCTCGTGTAAGTCGCTTGTTGCGGACGCTGCGTCATTGTGTTGCCGAAACTGAGACTTTATCTATGTTGAGTATTTTTTACAAAAGACACCGGCCGTCTGAACATTTCAGACGGCCTCAATGTTTGGAGTTTCAGATATAATGGCGGCAATTTTGAAATTATTAAATGAAGGATAAGTGATGAACCGTTTGTATCCCCACCCGATTATCGCCCGTGAGGGCTGGCCGATTATCGGCGGCGGTTTGGCTTTGAGCCTGCTGGTGTCGATGTGCTGCGGCTGGTGGTCTTTGCCGTTTTGGGTGTTTACCGTATTTGCCCTGCAGTTTTTCCGCGACCCTGCGCGTGAAATTCCGCTAAATCCTGAAGCGGTATTGAGCCCTGTTGACGGCCGTATCGTGGTGGTCGAGCGCGCACGCGATCCGTATCGTGATGTCGATGCTTTGAAAATCAGTATTTTTATGAACGTGTTCAACGTGCATTCGCAAAAATCGCCTGCCGATTGTACAGTAACGAAAGTGGTCTATAACAAAGGCAAATTCGTGAATGCGGATTTGGACAAAGCCAGCACGGAAAACGAACGTAATGCGGTGTTGGCGACTACGGCTTCTGGTCGTGAAATTACTTTTGTTCAAGTGGCCGGTTTGGTGGCGCGCCGTATTTTGTGCTACGCCCAAGCCGGTGCGAAACTGTCCCGTGGCGAACGCTATGGCTTTATCCGCTTTGGTTCGCGCGTGGATATGTATCTGCCTGTCGATGCTCAGGCGCAAGTGGCGATTGGCGATAAAGTTACCGGCGTCAGCACTGTATTGGCGCGTTTGCCGCTGACTGCGCCGCAAACTGAATCTGAGCCTAAAGCCGCAGATTCACAAGCTGCGCCAGCTTCTCAAGCTTCACAAGCGGCTCCGGTTGAAACAGTGGCAAGCCAATCTACCGAACAACAGCAAATCGAAGCAGCGGCGGCTAAGATTCAAGCGGCTGTGCGCGATGTGTTGAAAGATTAATAGTCAGTTTTAAATGATTGGTTAAAACAAGAAAAAAGGTTTTCAGACGGCCGTCTGAAAACCTTTTTTGTTTGCCTATCCGATTTTAAAACTTCACGTTTACGCCGCCGGTAAAGCTGCGACCCATTTGCGGCGTATCAGAGAGGAAGCTGCTGTGGGCGTAAACGGATTGGTTGAGCAGGTTGTCGGCTTTGACGTACCAATTCCACTCACCATAGCGCGTATTGCGGCGATAGTTTGCGCCGAGGTTGAGCATATGGTGTCCGGGCGTGCGCGTTTCGTAGCGGGCGAGTTTGTTTTGGGCGAACACGCGGTAGTAGTCCAAATTGGCATCGATGCGGTCGGTCAGCGAGGCTTTCAGGTGGACGCCGAGGCGCGCAGCCGGAACACGAGGCGCGTTTTGGTTATCCTGTGCGATGAAAGGACGGTTGCCGTAGGCATCTTCCCTGCCGGGTAGGGATGGCAGGTTTTTCAGACGGCCTCGTACATAGTCGCCGGAAACGCCGATGCGGTAGCGCGGTGTCGGTTTGAAGTAGATTTCGCCTTCCGCGCCGTAGAAGTCGGCGCCGGATTGGTTGTAACGCACAAGCTTCATTTCGCTGTCGTCTTCGATGGATTTGGGGCCGCGTCCGTCGTTTAAGGTTTGGGCGTAGATGTAGTTACCGAAGCGGTTGCGGTAGAGTGCCAGATTGTATTGCCAGCGGTCGCCTTCGTAGCCCAGCGCGAGTTCGATGTTGTTGGAACGCTCTTTGTTGAGGTGTTTGTTGCCGACTTCAAAGGTGTTGGTGGCGACGTGTTTGCCGTGTGCGTACAGCTCTTGCGTTGACGGCAGGCGTTCCTGATGGGAGGCGGTCAGGCTGAGTTTGTGTTGGGGCGTGAAATACCAGTTGCCCGAAAGTGCTAACGAGCGGGCGGTTTGGCGGTGCGCGCCGAGGTCGGGCAGGGGTTGGTTGTAGTAGTTTTCCCGATCAATCAATGCTTTGTCGTACTGAATGGAGGCTTTTTGTTTTTCCACGCGTACGCCGCCTTCAAGCGTGAAGTTGTCCCAGTTTGCCTGTTCTACACCGAAAAAGCTGTAATGGCGCACATTGTTGTCAATCAGCATCGGTTGTTGGACGGTTTCGGGAATGGCGGAAAGCGCGCTGGATTTTTGTCCCAAATATTGCACGCCCCAGCTACCTTTCAGACGGCCTATGGGTTGGTGGCGCAACTCGATACGGGCGTTGTGTGTTTTGTTGTTGAAGAAGTTTTCTACTGCATCGCCTGCTTTTTCGTCGTGGTGGTAGTCGTTGCGATTCAGGTGTACGCGCAGGGCTTCAAAACCGGGGAATGGCTGCTTCCATTCGGCGCGGAGTTCGTAGCGTTTGTTGCGCAGGTCTATCCACGGTTTGCCGTTGTGGGCATGGGCGTGTGCATTATCGTCGTCATGGAAGCCGCAGCTTAAGCCCGGGTTGTCGTAATCGATGTCTTCTTCGGTCAGCAGGTGCGGATAAAGCTGCAAATAGCGTTTGTTAATCAAACTCTTCTGCCAGATGATGTCGGCGTGGCAGTCGTCGTAGAGATGGCTGTGGGCAGGCAGGCCGTAGCGGTCGCGACGGTCGCTATACGCCACGCCGAGGAAACCTTTCTCGCCCACCCAAGACAGGCCGATGCTGCCGGTTTTTGAATCGGCATGGCTGTCGGGCAGGCGTTTCAGACGGCCTTCTTCTTTTTGATAGCGCGGTACGGCGTAATCGCCTGATTTGCGGTACAAGCCTTCGGTATGCAGCACGAAGTGGTTGCCCAAGCCGATATTGATGCCTGCGGATGTCAGTTTTTCCAAATTGCCGCTGCTCAAACGCAATCCGGCTTCGCCCGATACGCCGTTTTCAGGCATTTTTTCGGGAATTTTGCCATCGGCAACATCGACCAAACCGGCTACATTGCCCGAGCTGTACAAGAGCGTAACCGGGCCGCGCAGGATTTCGACCTGTTGCGACAAGGCGCTGTCCACCATCAGGGCATGGTCGGGCGAGAAGTCTGCCATATCGCCCGTTTCGCCGTGATGGTTCAACACTTTAATCCGTCTGCCTGTTTGACCGCGAATGACGGGAGCGGACGCGCCGCCGCCGTATTGCGAGGCATGAATGCCCGGTACGCCGTCTAAAGCATCGCCCAAGTTGACGGCTTTTGGGCGCAAGGTATCGCCGGAGATGATTTTGTCGGAGGCGGTCGAAGCGTGCAGCAGCCCCGAAGTGGCGCGCGGACGGCTTTTACCGACGACGGTAACCTCGTCCAAGTCAACCGACTGCTCGGTTTCATGCGCTTGGGAGAGGATAGGGGCGCTGATTAAAAGAATAGATAAAACAATGGGTTTGAGTGTGGTTTGTGTCATTTTAGTTTCTCATCATATTTCGAAAGGCTGTTATTATATAACATTTCATTATTAATATGATAAGATTTTTGAGAAAAAAGGCCGTCTGAAAACGAAGCGTGGTTTTCAGACGGCCTTTGGCTTGTATGCAGGTTTAAATGAAAACGGAACAATCTCTCTGCTGCCTAGTTCTAGTAAGACAGAAAATCAAGGCAGATTGTTTGCCTCCATTGAAAGCATTACTTGGTTTCGGCGGTTTTAGCGCCAGCGGTTTCTGCAATCAAATCCAAGAATACCAACGGCTTTTTGCCGATATTTTTGAGTGCATGGGACTGGCCGGGGCGGGCGATGGTAATGTCCCCTGCGCCGACTTGGGTCTGTTTGCCCGTGCTGTCGGTAAACAGGCCTTTGCCGGATACGATGATGTAAACGTCTTCATTGCCGGTATGTTTATGCTGACCGATGGAAGCACCCGGCGGTAATGTAAGCCAGCCGATTTCTTTGAATGCGTCTTGGTCGGCGGTTTGATGGCGCGTGAAGGCAAAGCTGCCGAGCAAGGGGCCTTGGCCTCCGGCTGCGTTTTCGCGGTTCCATTCTGACAAGTCGGCTTTTTTGTACACTTGGACGCTGCGGTCGGTGGGGGTGGTTTGTTCGGCGGCTTGAGCGTTTAGAGATGTGCCGAGCAGAAGGGCGACAGATAATGCGGCAAATAGTGGTTTCATAGCGGTTCTCCGTTTGTCAGGTTGAGTCAGATAATGCGGATTCCGTTTTCAGACGGCCTGCGGGGTTGAAACGATTAACCCCGCAGGCTTCCCCCAAGATTTATTTCACATTGCGAAGATAGTTCAACAATAATGGAACAGGGCGGCCGGTAGCGCCTTTTTCACCGCCGGATTTCCATGCCGTACCTGCGATGTCGAGGTGCGCCCACGGGTAGTCTTCGGTAAAGTAAGACAGGAAGGTGGCGGCGGTAATCGTGCCTGCGCCGGGCGTGCCGATGTTGGGAATGTCGGCAAAGTTGGATTTGAGTTGGTCTTTGTAGGTCTCAAAGAGCGGCAGTTGCCATGCTTTGTCGTCCACGTTGCGGGAAGCGGCCAGCAGGCTGTCGACCAAATCTTGATTGTTGCCCATCACGCCGCTGACGTCATGACCCAAGGCGATGATGCACGCGCCGGTCAGAGTGGCAACGTCGATGACGGCTTTAGGTTTGAATTGTTCGGCGTAAGTGAGCGCGTCACACAAAATCAGACGGCCTTCGGCATCGGTGTTCAACACTTCGATGGTCAAGCCTTTCATGCTTTTCACGACGTCGCCCGGTTTATTGGCTGCGCCGGAAGGCATGTTTTCACAAGTGGCGACGATGGCAATCAGGTTGATTGGCAGTTGCAGTTTGACGGCGGCGCAGAAGGTACTGATGACGGTTGCCGCGCCGCACATGTCGAACTTCATTTCGTCCATGTTCAGGCCGGGTTTGAGGGAGATGCCGCCGGTGTCGAAGGTAATGCCTTTGCCGACCAAGACGACGGGGGCGGCTTCTTTGTCGGCCGCACCGAAATAGCTCAGTTCGACCAAATATGGGTCTTCGACGCTGCCTTTGGCGACAGACCAGAACGAACCCATGTTTTCTTTGATGTAGTCTTTTTCAATGATTTTGGCGTGTGCGCCCAGTTTTTCGGCTTCGGCTTTGGCGGTACGCGCGAGGAATTCAGGTGTGCATTCGTTGGGTGCGGCATTGCCCAAGTCGCGGCAGAGGCTTTGTCCGTAAACTTGCGCTTCGGCAACGCGCAGGGCTTCTTTGACGGCGGCTTCGTGTGCGCTGTGGAACACGGCTTCTGCAAATTTAGCCGGTTTGGCTTCTTTTTTGTAGCGGTCGAAACGGTAGGCGGCATTGCCGAACGCAATCGCAAACGCTTCGGCAATGGCTGCTGCTTGCGCTTCTTCAAAGGCATGAACGTCCACATTGACCGTTTCTTGATTTTGCGCCCATTTGGCGGCTTCGGCGGCGGCTTTGTTCAATGTAGCGCGGTCGGTTTTTTCGGGGCGGACGACGGCAATGGCTTGCAAACCGTTGTCCGTCGGGATTTTGGTGTCGGCGAAATTTTGACCTTCTTCAAGGGAAGCGAAGAGGGCGAGGGCAGTCGGGTTGCTCAGTTGCGATGCTTCGGCGCAGACAAATAATTGCGCACCTGCCTGTTGAGCCTGCAAAGTTTCGGCTTTTGTGCTAAATTTCACGTTTATTCTCCTGATTGGAACGGTTGTCGGTTATTCAGACGGCCTGTTGACCAACCGTCCGAACAGATGAAAATCATTGTACTCCATTTGTGTCATGCCGTCTGAAGCCTTATTAATAAATATAGGTTTCCCATAAACCGTATACCACGCTCAATCTTATGATTTACCAAAGAAACTTTATTAAAGAACTTTCCTTTACCGCCGTCGGCATCTTTGTCGTCCTCTTGGCGGTATTGGTGTCCACGCAGGCGATCAACCTGCTTGGCCGCGCAGCCGACGGGCGTGTCGCCATCGATGCCGTGTTGGCCTTGGTCGGCTTCTGGGTCATCGGCATGACGCCGCTTTTGCTGGTGTTGACCGCATTTATCAGTACGTTGACCGTATTGACCCGCTACTGGCGCGACAGCGAGATGTCGGTCTGGCTCTCCTGCGGATTGGCATTGAAACAATGGATACGCCCAGTCATGCAGTTTGCCGTGCCATTTGCTCTGCTGATTGCCGTCATGCAGCTTTGGGTGATGCCGTGGGCAGAGTTGCGCAGTCGTGAATATGCCGAAATTTTGAAGCAGAAGCAGGAATTGTCTTTGGTGGAAGCCGGCGAGTTCAATAACTTGGGCAAGCGCAACGGCAGGGTTTATTTTGTCGAAACCTTCGATACCGAATCCGGCATCATGAAAAACCTGTTCCTGCGCGAGCAGGACAAAAACGGCAACGACAACATCGTTTTTGCCAAAGAGGGCAATTTTTCGCTGACCGACAACAAACGCACGCTTGAATTGCGCGACGGCTACCGTTACAGCGGTACGCCCGGCAAAGCCGATTACAACCGCGTTTCTTTCCAACATCTCAGCCTGATTATCAGCACCACGCCCAAACTCATCGACCCTGTTTCACACCGCCGTACCATTCCGACCGCCCAACTGATTGGCAGCAGCAATCCTCAACACCAAGCGGAATTGATGTGGCGTATTTCCTTGACCGTCAGCGTTTTGTTGCTGTGCCTGCTTGCCGTGCCGCTTTCCTATTTCAATCCGCGCAGCGGCCACACTTACAATATCCTGATTGCCATCGGTTTGTTTTTGGTTTACCAAAACGGGCTGACCTTCCTGCGCAATGCCGTGGAAGACGGCAAAATCCATTTCTGGCTCGGACTGCTGCCTATGCACATCATCATGTTTGTGATTGCCGTCGTCCTGCTGCGCGTACGCAGTATGCCTAGCCAACCCTTCTGGCAGGCGGTTGCCAAAAGTCTGACATTGAAAGGCGGAAAATGAACCTGATTTCACGTTACATCATCCGTCAAATGGCGGTTATGGCGGTTTACGCCCTCCTTGCCTTCCTCGCTTTGTACAGCTTTTTTGAAATCATCAACGAAGTCGGCGATCTTGGAAAAGGCAGCTATAACGGCGCAAAATTGGGGCAGTATGTTTTAATGCAGATGCCTGCGCGCGCATATGAACTGATGCCGCTCGCTGTTTTGATCGGCGGCCTGATTTCCCTCAGCCAACTGGCTTCAGGCAGTGAGCTGACCGTTATCAAAGCTAGCGGCATGAGCACCAAAAAGCTGCTGTTGATTCTGTCGCAGTTCGGTTTGATTTTCGCTATTGCTACCGTTGCCCTCGGCGAATGGGTTGCCCCCACGCTGAGCCAAAAAGCCGAAAACATCAAAGCCGCCGCCATCAACGGCAAAATCAGTACCGGCAATACCGGCCTTTGGCTGAAAGAAAAAAACAGCATCATCAACGTGCGCGAAATGTTGCCCGACCATACGCTTTTGGGCATCAAAATTTGGCAGCGCAACGATAAAAATGAACTGATCCAAGCGGCAGAAGCCGAATCAGCTGTTTTGAATCCCGACGGCAGCTGGCAGCTGAAAAATATCCGCCGCAGCATATTGGGCGAAGATAAAGTCGAAGTCTCTACTGCCGCCGAAGAAAACTGGCCGATTTCCGTCAAACGCAACCTGATGGATGTATTGCTCGTCAAGCCCGACCAAATGTCTGTCGGCGAATTGACCACCTACATCGACCATCTGGAAAAAAACAACCAAAATACCCAAGTCTATGCCATCGCATGGTGGCGCAAGCTGGTGTATCCCGTTGCCGCATGGGTGATGGCGCTTGTTGCCTTTGCCTTTACCCCGCAAACCACGCGCCACGGCAATATGGGCTTGAAACTTTTCGGCGGTATCTGCCTCGGTTTGCTGTTCCACTTTGCCGGACGGCTCTTCGGCTTTACCAGTCAGTTGTACGGCGTGCCGCCGTTTTTGGCGGGCGCATTGCCGACGGTTTTGTTTGCGCTGTTGGCGGTGTATCTGATACGTCGTCAGGAAAAAAGATAAGGCAAAATAAACTTCAGGCCGTCTGAAAGGCAATCTTCAGACGGCCTGAGTATTTTGTGTGCAAAAAACAAAATGCTAAAGTAAAATAATACCTTTCCAAACCAATGCGGCTATTGAAAATGTCCCAAACCATCTGCTTGAATATGATTGTCAAAAACGAAGCGGCAATCATCGAAGAAACACTGGCCAACATCACCGACCACATCAAACTTGACTACTATGTCATCAGCGACACCGGCTCGACCGATGATACCGCTGGCGTGATCCGCCGCTTTTTCGATGCAAAGGGCATCGCAGGCGAGATTCATCATGATGGTTGGCAAAATTTTGCATACAACCGCAATCAGGCTTTGAAGCACGCAAAAGACAAAACCGATTACGTGTTGATTTTTGATGCGGACGACCGCTTTGAAGGTAAATTGGAATTGCCCGAGCTGACCGCCGACCGTTACCGCCTCCGCATGCGAAATGCCATGGGCAGCGTGGTTTATTACCGTCCGCTGTTGTTGCGCAATGACGGTACATTCTACTGGCGCGGTGTGTTGCATGAGTTTATCGAAACCGACAAACAAGATACCAGCGAAGCCACGCTTCATGGCGACTATACGGTTCTCAGCGGCCGTTTCGGCGCGCGCAGCAATATGGCGAACAAATACCTGCTTGACGCCGTTTCCTTGGAAAAAGCGTTTTACAGCCCTGAAGATGAAGACCTGAAACCGCGTTACGCCTTTTATGCAGCGCGTTCTTATTGGGATTCTGATATGCCCGAGCGTGCGAGCGAATGGTTTAAAAAACGCATCGAGTTGGGCGGTTGGATCGAGGAAGTGTCGGTTTCTTACCAACAGCTGGGCGAGTGCTACAAATTAATGGGCAAACGCGATGAAGCCTTGGCGACTTGGTTGGCAGGCTACGATTACAATCCGCGCCGTGCCGAGTGTCTCTACCTTGCGCAAACCATGCTGCGTCAGGAAGGGAAATACCGTATTTCCCATGCAATCGGCCTGATGGCGAAACGGATTCCGTTTCCAAACGACGATATTCTTTTTGTCCAAAGCAATGTTTATCAGTTGGACATCGACTATGAATTGTCGGTTACCGCCTATGCGGCCGGCGATTTGCGCCAAGGCTATGAGTCTTGCCGCCACTTGCTCTTGCTTAATGTACGCGAGGCATTGACTACGGTGACCATGCAAAATATGTGGCTCTACCGCGAACACGCGCAAACCGAAACGCGCGAAGTGTTGGAGCAGCTGGTGGCCGTAATGCAGCCTTATGCCGCGCAGGGCGGACGTTTGGCAGAAGTGACCGAATATTTTGCCGATATTTTGAAAAACCGTTAATCAGCACTTTGACCCAGCCGTCAGGCCGTCTGAAAGGAAATTTTTTGAGCAAGCGCAATCTGTTTTCCGTCGATAAATCTTTGGAGCAGCCCGAACGCGTCCTCTTGGTCGGCGTGATGCTGACGGCGGACTATTCCGGCGCAAACGAAACGCGCGAGCGCGGCTTTCAGACGGCCTTGACCGAAGCGGCAGAATTGGTGGGCGCGGCTGGCGGCGATTTGGTTTCTATCGAAACTTCGCGCCGCGACAAACCGCATCCGGCTTTGTTTGTCGGTACGGGCAAGGCGGAAGAGTTGGCGGCAGTGGTCAAGCAGCATGATGTCGGGCTGGTCGTGTTCAACCACGAACTCACGCCGACACAAGAGCGTAATCTGGAAAAAGAGCTTCAATGCCGCGTCCTCGACAGAGTGGGTTTGATTTTGGCGATTTTTGCCAAACGCGCCCAGTCGCAGGAAGGTAAGTTGCAGGTGGAGCTGGCTCAGTTGAACCATTTGAGCGGACGGCTGGTACGCGGTTATGGGCATTTGCAAAGCCAGAAGGGCGGTATCGGCTTGAAAGGGCCGGGCGAAACCCAGCTGGAAACCGACCGCCGTTTAATCGGACAAAAAATCACGGCATTGAAAAAACAGCTTGCCGATGTCCGCAAACAACGCGCCACGCGCCGCAAATCGCGCATGAGCGGCCGTCTGAAAACCTTTGCCATTGTCGGCTATACCAATGCCGGAAAATCCAGCCTGTTCAACCGCTTAACCAAAGCGGACGTATTGGCGAAAGACCAGTTGTTCGCCACATTGGATACCACTGCGCGTCGGCTGTTCCTGTCGCACGAGGCGAGCGTGATTTTGACCGATACCGTCGGCTTCGTCCGCGATTTGCCGCACAAGCTGGTGTCGGCGTTTTCCGCCACTTTGGAAGAGACGGCGATGGCGGATGTGCTACTGCACGTCGTTGATGCATCCAATCCCGATTTTGAACGGCAAATGGACGATGTCAACGAAGTCTTGGAAGAAATCGGCGCGCATGAAATTCCGCAATTGGTGGTGTACAACAAAATCGATTTGCTGCCGTCGGGTATGCGTGAAGCAGGCATTTTGTGCGACAACTCAGGGCATGCCGTCGGCGTGAATGTTTCCGTTGCCGAAAGTTTGGGCCTGGACGGTTTGCGCGAAGCGATGATTGAATTGGCCGTACAGCCGAATGCTTGATGTTTAAATGAAACAAGGCCGTCTGAATCTTCAGACGGCCTTACCGTAAAATTCTAAATCTGAGGATTATGCCGACAGAGGGCTTTTCTTTTTGAACACGCTTTCGTAAAGCATCCAAGCGGCGAGGCTCAGGTATACGGTGCTGGACAAAATGCCGATAACGGCAAAAATAGGCATAAGGCGATCAATCATGGTGAGGTTTCCCAATAAGTTAGTTTTATAAGTAAATGTGTGTTTTTTGATTTCCGTCTTCGCGGAATGCCTAAAGTATGCTGCTTAAATGGATTGAGGTCAACAAAGAATGTATCGGGATTTTTAAAAAAGTTCCATTTTTACATTAAAATAATCGGAAGTTTTTAAAGATAAATGGTATTTATATGTTACCGTTCATCGTTTGATGAACGGTCAATACTTTGTTTTCCATATTTTTTACAAAATCCGACAGCCTGTTAATTCAAAATTGAATGAAAAGAGGCAGAAAAACGCTTTTTGCTAAAATGTAACACCCAGGGACGGTTGTTTCAGGCCGTCTGAAAAATAAATCGAACACATGATGACATCTCCCACACATCCCCAAAAAAACTGTTTCCATTGCGGACTTGAAGTCCCCGAGCATCTGTATCTGACGGTTCGTTTTGAAGACGAAGAACACGAAACCTGCTGCGCCGGCTGTCAAGCGGTGGCGCAGAGCATTATTGATGCCGGTTTGGGTAATTATTACAAACAGCGTACCGCCGACGCGGAAAAATCCGAATTGCCGCCGCCGGAAGTGTTGTCGCAATTAAAGCTGTACGATTTGCCTGAAGTACAGGCTGATTTTGTCGAGGTAGGCGTTGGGGATGAACGCGAGGCGGTGTTGATGCTGGGCGGCATTACCTGCGCCGCGTGTGTGTGGCTGATTGAGCAACAGTTGTTGCGCATGAAGGGTGTAGTGCGTGTAGATTTGAATTACAGCACCCACCGCTGCCGAGTGGTGTGGGACAGCGCCCACATCGAATTGTCGGACATTTTGCTTAAAATCCGCCAAACCGGTTATACCGCCGCGCCTTATGATGCGCAAAAAATCGAAGCGCAGGCGCAGAAAGAGCGCAAGCAGTTTATCGTCAGATTGGCCGTGGCCGGTCTGGGTATGATGCAGACGATGATGTTTGCCCTGCCGACTTATTTTTACGGCGGCGACATCGAGCCGCTTTATTTGGAAATCCTGCATTGGGGCGGCTTTTTGATGGTGTTGCCCGTTGTGTTTTACAGCGCGTTGCCGTTTTACCGCGGCGCATGGCGCGACTGGAAAAACCGCCGTGTCGGCATGGATACGCCGATTGCCATTGCCATTGTGATGACCTTTATTGCGGGTATTTACAGTTTGGCCACCAACGCAGGGCAGGGCATGTATTTTGAATCCATCGCCATGCTGCTGTTTTTCCTATTGGGCGGGCGTTTTATGGAACAGATTGCCCGACGCAAAGCAGGCGATGCGGCGGAGCGGTTGGTCAAACTGGTTCCGGCATTCTGCCACCGTTTGCCGTCTTATCCGGAAAGCGAAGTCATCGAGGAAGCCGCAGTCGTCCGCCTCAATATCGGCGATACGATTGTTGTGAAGCCTGGCGAAGTCATTCCGGTGGACGGTACGGTTTTGTCCGGCGAAAGCGAAGTTAACGAAGCCATGTTGACCGGCGAAAGTTTGCCGATTGTCAAAAGGCCGTCTGAAAAAGTAACCGCCGGCACGCTTAACACCAGCAGCCCTTTAATCATCCGCACCGACCATACCGGCGGCAACACGCGCCTGTCCCATATCGTCAAACTGCTCGACCGTGCGCTGGCGCAAAAACCGCGTGCCGCCGAGTTGGCCGAAAAATACGCGTCCAGTTTCGTGTTTGGCGAACTCTTGCTTGCTATTCCCGTTTTTATCGGCTGGGCTTGGTATGCTGATGCGCACACTGCCTTGTGGATTACCGTTGCCCTGCTGGTCATTACCTGCCCGTGCGCCTTGTCGCTCGCTACACCGACCGCGCTGGCTGCTTCGACCGGTGCGCTGGCCAAAGACGGCATTCTCATCAGCGGCAAACAAAGCCTGGAAATGCTTGCCCAAATTGACGATATCGTGTTCGATAAAACCGGTACGCTGACCAAAGGGCAGCTCTCTGTCAGCCGTATGTTGTCCGCAGGCCGTCTGAACGAAGCCCAAGCCCTTGCCGTTGCCCAAGCATTGGAACAGCAATCCGAACACCCCATCGCCCGTGCCATTTTGAACCATACGCTTTCAGACGGCCCTGTATCCGCGCTTGATGTGAAAGTGCAACAACGGGTCAACCGTATTGGGCATGGCGTCAGTGCGCAAATCGAATTTGATGGCGAAACCCAAGTTTGGGCTTTGGGCAAAGCGGCGTTTGTTTCGGAAATAGCCGGTCATCTGCCCGAAGCATTTGCCCATATCGACCACACAGGCGGCATTATTTTCTTGGGCAATCAAAGCGGTTTTCAGACGGCCTTTTTATTGGAAGACCAAATCAAAGACAGCGCCGCTGAAATGTTGCACAACCTGAAACAGCACGGCATCCGTCTGCACCTTTTAAGCGGCGACCGTCAAGCTGCCGTAGCCCAAGTTGCGCAAGAACTGGGTTTAGATGCCTATCGTGCCGAAGCCACGCCTGAAGACAAGCTGGCTTATGTGGAAAATCTGCAAAAACAAGGACGTAAAGTCATGATGATCGGCGACGGTATCAACGATGCCCCCGTCCTTGCCCAAGCCGACGTGTCGGCAGCCGTGGCCACGAGTGCCGATGTAGCGCGAGATGGTGCGGATGTGGTTTTGCTCAATGATGATTTGAACGTTTTGCCCGTGATGATGGAACAGGCACGCCGCACCCATCAAATCATCCGCCAAAACCTGACTTGGGCAAGCGCATACAATCTGGTTGCCGTTCCGCTGGCCGTATTTGGTTACGTTACCCCGTGGATCGCCGCGCTCGGCATGAGTTTCAGCTCTCTGCTGGTGTTGGGCAATGCCTTGAGATTGTTGAAAACCAAAAAGGCCGTCTGAAAACGGCCAATCCATTGTTCAAATGAAAGAATACGCCATGCCTAAAGCCACTTTTTATACACACGTCGCCCAGCCGGCCGCCTTTGTCTGCCGCCTGATTGCGCGCGCCATACGCGATGGCGGGCAGATTTTGGTGTGGTCGGATTCTGCTGCGGCAGTACAGCAACTAGACGTTGATTTGTGGCAGCAGATTCCCGAAAGCTTTATTCCGCATGAAGTCTGGCTGCCTACCGACCCCATGCTGTCTGAAACGCCGGTATTGCTTGCGTTTGGAAATGCATTACCGAATATTCCGCAAGATTGCACGGTTTTGAACCTGTCTGCCGATTTTTGGAGTCAAGCTCCGGTGATTCCAAACCGTATCCTTGAAATTGTGGGCAACAGCTTGGAAGATTTGGCCGAAGCCCGAGACCGTTTCCGAGCTTATCGTCAGAGCGGATTTGAGATTGAGCATTTTTCGAGAGAAGGGAAGGATTGAGTGTTGAAGATATATATTCAAGGTCGTCTGAATATAAACAAAGGGACATTTTGATGATGTCCCTTTATTTTTTAGATTGATTATCGGAAGGCTTCGCGCCATATGCCATAAAATATGAGGCAACAGCAGAAAGAGTAGAAATAGTGGAAAAAGCGTTCAAAAAGGGAGGTATTGGCAAGATACCATTGAACAGACTGATGGTGGTGTCGGGGATTTTTGAGGATTAAGTTGGGGAAACGGACAATCGAAGGTACGGCAAGCAAGTCAAACAGATTGAAGAAGGCTGTAACCAATAATGAAAAACCGATTGTCTCATGAAATACGTCGAATGGCTGCAATGACAGGGTGTGTGCAAATAGGGAGGTCAGGGCAGATTTGTTGGACATCCATAAATAAAACAGCCCCCCGATAGACAGGTAAAGCGCCAATCGGGCCCATATGGATAGTTTGCGTGGCAAATAGAGGATAAAGAATAAGTTGAGCAGGATAAAGAAAATAGGAAAAACAGATTTCATGGGTTTGTTTGCTTACAGTTTGGTATTTAAAGCTGCTAAGGGAAACGCATTATTGATTGTATGAAGGGCTGCCTTAGGGAAAGGCAGTCTGAAAAGGCCATTCTATTTTTGGCCGTCTGAAAAAGATTTGCGTAAGGGCAAGCAAGGGTTTCAGACGGCCTTAAGTCTTTTTGAAGTCAAAATCCGATGGTTCAGGATTCGGTTTTTGAGGCCGCGTTGGCAAAATAGCGGTTGGATACAGGATTGAAGATAAGGAGCAGCAAAACAGGGTGGAGAATGGATTGAATAATGATTTGTTGAGAACTATAGCTCGCCATATCGCTATACACCATGATCAGCGAAGCGGCCGCCAGCACAACAGCCAGCCAACGGGCAGCACGGTTGCCTGAAAGCAGACCGACGGCAATAAATACCGGCAAGGAAAGGAGGATGAAGTATAGAGGCATAGACAGCCACCAAGGCAGGAAAGGGAATGCTAAAGCTGCAACTTCTATCAGTAAATCGCCCGAATAAATCGCAAGAGCAACAGTGGTAAAGCAAGTAAGGGCAGTTAGGATGAAATAGAGAACTACGGCGACGGTAACAGGGACTGGACGTTTCATGTAATAAAAGCCTTGGAGGGGATATCGGGGATAAGGATTGAAATCGGCATCGGCCAAACCTTGTTATTGAAGGCGATGGCCGTCTGAAAGCAGGCTATTCGTCTTTCTCAAATGAAGAAAGCTTGATAATGGCAGGCTGGAAGACTGCAACCAAATAGATCATGATAGGAAGGATGAGATACGTAAAAGGAATATCTGCGCGAAATAGTGCAATCAGAAAGGCAAGGTATAAGGTCAGCAGGGCGATGAAAATAACGCTCTTTTTCCATGTCGCCTGGCGGATTTCTTTTGCAGTCGGTTGCTTATAGCAGACTTTTTTGTGGCAGGTCGGACATTCTTTAATGCTCTTCAACCCTTTGAATGCACCGCCTCGAATCGGATTGGAGCAATGCGGACAAGAGAATGGGGACGGTTTCATTATTTTTTATTGGGCTGTATTAAGGTATTGCCCATCCGGGAAAATGGGTTGGATGGGCAATATATATGTTTATTCGTCTTTTTCAAAAGATGAAAGTTTGTTTTGAATCGGGATAATGTAGTAGACGAGAAAGCCTATAACTAATGCCGTACTGATATATGGGGGAAATGTACCAAACAGGCTGATCAGTATTGCCGCTACGATGCAGACGACTACTACAAAAATAGCGAAAGGCTTTAGTAAAGCTTTGAAATATTCGCCAACAGGCGGTTTTTTGAATTTGACTTTTTTATGGCAGGAAGGGCATTCTTTAACTGCAGCCAATCCTTTAACCAATCCGCCTTGGATCGGGGCATGGCAGTGTGGGCAGGGGAGTGAAGGATTAAGATTGTTCATTGTATTCAACCTGACTTATGGTTTGGAAAGGTGATATCGATGTTGTCGATACCACCCACTATTTATTGGAGACGATAGGCTTATTGGGAGTATTTTTTGCCTAAAGCTTCGGCTGCTTTTTGTATTTCTTGATTGGCTGCACGCAGAGTTTCTTGCAGTTTTTGAGATTTTTCTTGGAAATCTTTGGCAAATTTGAGCGAATCTTTATCTTTGCCGTCGATAGTCAGCTCAGAAGAATACTTGCCTGCATAAATCATCAGGTTGTTGGCAGCACTGCTGACTTGCAGTGTACGATCCATAACTGCTTTGATTTCAGGATCTTTGATATCGAGGGCGGTTGCACTCTGATGGAATTTCTCTAGTGCATCAGTCAGTTTTTTCATCTGCTCTAAAGTCTCGGCTTCTTTACCTTGACTGGCCAGTTGTTGTAATTCTTGCCCCATCTTACCGATGTTTTGAGCTTCTTCACTGGTGGTGAAGTGAATGAATTTTTGCAATTCGGCAAGACCTTCTGGAGATTTTTTATCGGAAATGAAGATAGGTTCGGCCAGTTTAGGATCTGCTTCCGGGAATTCGCTTAGGGCTTTTTCGTATTTGTTGGCCGAACTAGATTCGCTTTGGGCAACTTGTTCTGCCGGTTTGTCGCTGCTGCCTTTATTGCCGGAGTCTCCGCAAGCTGTCAGCAGGGAAGTGGTCAAGATTAGCATACCGAATTTGTTTAATACGTTCATATTAGGATTCCTTCTTAAGTTAGGGGAAAATTGGGGGAAATTTGTTTTTATTGATGAGCGTAGATAATTATTTATATTTTTGTTCTATTTTATTACAAATTTGTTTATTTTTCTCAAATTAGGTTAAGTGGTATGTTTTTGGAATTAAACAGTGAAGATGGATGGTTGTAAAATATTGAACATATAATGAAATTAACAAGGGTAATAATAAGGCAAACTGTGTTGTTTTTGAATTAAAGTAGATTTTTTTATTAAGATGTTGTTAACTAGTGCGATAAAATAAAAAAGGCCGTTTGAAACAATAAAGTTTCAGACGGCCTTTTTAATAGGCTGGAATTAGTTGCCTAAGTCGAATGCTTTATGCAGAACGCGGGTAGCCAGTTCCATGTATTTTTCGTCAATCAGGACGGATACTTTGATTTCAGAAGTTGAAATCATTTGGATGTTGATGCCTTCTTCTGCGAGGGTGCGGAAGATTTTGGCGGCTACGCCGACGTGTGAACGCATGCCCAAGCCGACTGCGGAGACTTTGCATACGGTATCGTCGCCGTCGATGTAGGCGGCACCGATGCTGTCTTGGCGTTGTTGCAGCAGTTCGATGGTTTGTTTGTAGTCGCCGCGTGGAACGGTGAAGGAGAAATCGGTTGTGCCTTCGCTGCCGACATTTTGGATGATCATGTCGACTTCGATGTTGGCATCGGCCACTGCGCCGAGGATTTGGTAGGCAACGCCGGGTTTGTCAGGTACGCCGCGTACGTTGATGCGTGCTTGGTTTTTGTCGAATGCGATACCGGTTACGGCTGCTCTTTCCATGTTGTCGTCCTCTTCAAAGGTAATCAGGGTGCCGTTGCCGCCATCTTGCAGGCTGCTGAGTACGCGCAGGCGCACTTTGTATTTTCCGGCGAATTCTACGGAGCGGATTTGTAAAACTTTTGAACCAAGGCTGGCCAGTTCGATCATTTCTTCAAATGTAACCGTGTCCATGCGGCGCGCTTCGGGTACGACGCGCGGGTCTGTGGTGTAAACACCGTCTACATCGGTATAAATTTGGCATTCGTCGGCTTTGAGGGCTGCGGCGATGGCAACGGCGGAGGTGTCCGAACCGCCGCGGCCGAGGGTTGAGATATTGCCTTCGCTGCTGATGCCTTGGAAACCGGCTACGATAACGACTTTTCCGGCGGCCAAATCGGCACGCATTTTCTCGTCGTCGATGTTTTCGATACGGGCTTTGGTGTGGGAAGTGTCGGTTTGGAGGGCGACTTGCCAGCCGGTGTAGCTCTTGGCGTCAACGCCGATGTCTTTCAGGGCCATGGCCAGCAGGCCGATGGTCACTTGTTCGCCGGTAGCGAGAACGACGTCGAGTTCGCGCGGATCGGGATGTTCTTGCATTTCGTGCGCCAGTGCGACCAGTCGGTTGGTTTCGCCGCTCATGGCGGATACGACGACTACGATGTCGTGTCCTTCGGCGCGGGCTTTGGCGACACGTTTGGCTACGTTTTTGATGCGTTCGGGCGAGCCTACTGATGTGCCGCCGTATTTATGTACGATTAACGCCATGTTTCGTGCTTTCTTGTGGGGGTTGTCGGGCAGCTTGGTTTGCTGGAAAAAGGGTTATTATTACTATTTTTTACATGGAATTCAAGGATGGAACGCGCTTTTTTGAGTAAATACGCATAAAGGGGTTGGGTTAAAAAAGGCCGTCTGAAAGTTTGCAGACGGCCTTGCTGATTATCGGGCTAAAAGGGCTGCCTGCTGGTGTTGAACCAATTCGGCAATGCCTTTATGCGCGAGGGCAATGAGTTTGCCCAATTCTTCGATACTAAACGGTGCGCCTTCGGCTGTACCTTGGATTTCGATGATTTTGCCGGATGCGGTCATGATGATGTTAACGTCGCTGTCGCAGCCTGAGTCTTCGGGATAGTCCAAGTCCAGAAGCGGTATGCCGCCCACCACGCCGGCGGAAACGGCGGAAACGGCTTCGCGGATGGGGTTTTCGCTGATGAGGCCGTCTGAAAGGAGTTTGTCTACGGCGATTTGCAGGGCAACGTAGGCGCCGGTAATGGAAGCGGTACGCGTGCCGCCGTCGGCTTGGATGACGTCGCAGTCAATCAGGATTTGGCGTTCGCCGAGTTTTTCCATATCGACGACGGCGCGCAGCGAGCGGCCGATCAGGCGTTGGATTTCTTGTGTGCGGCCGGACTGTTTGCCTGCGGCGGCTTCACGACGCATACGGGAGGCGGTGGAAGCCGGCAACATTCCGTATTCGGCCGTTACCCAGCCTTGTTCTTTACCGCGCAGGAACGGTGGGACATTTTCGTCGATGGAGGCAGTGCAAATCACTTTGGTGTTGCCGCACTCGATAAAGCAGGAGCCGTCGGCGTGTGGCAGGAAATTGGGGGTGATTTTAATGTTGCGCAGGCTGTCGGCGGCGCGGCCGGTGCGGGTGTAGTCGCTCATGATGGTCCTTTGGGGAGAATAAAAAACAGGTTGCCTTGAATTATAGAGGAATTTGGCACCAAAGGCCGTCTGAAAATCGTCGGTCGGGTGTGTTATAGTGTCCATACTTTCACTCGTATTTGGAAACGGAGTAAAACCATGGCTACAAGACGAACTATTCAAATCCACAGCATGACCGGCTTTGCCAATGCCGCAGGCGAATGCGGCGGCAAGCGGATTAATTTGGAAATCCGCGCGGTCAATCATCGTTATTTGGATGTCCAATTCCGTATGCCGGAAGAGTTGCGCTATTTGGAAGGCGCATTGCGCGAACAGATTGCCGCGGCTGTGACGCGCGGTAAATTGGAGTGCCGTGTTCAGCTACAAGATGCGGCTTCGGGCGGTCAGACTTTGGAAGTCAATCAGGATTTGGTCGCACAGCTGGCGCATTTAAACAAAGAATGGCGCAAGGAACACAATTTCGACAAGCTGAGCGTGGCCGACGTTTTGCGTTTCCCCGGCGTTTTGGCAGGACAGAGCGAAGACTCCGAGGCCTTGGCGAAAGGTGTCAAAGATTTATTGACCGGCGCGTTGAAAGAGTTTACAGCCGCCCGCAAACGCGAAGGCAAAAAACTGGGCGAACATTGGCTGCAACGTCTGACCGCTATGGAAGAGATTGTGGACGCTTTGAACGAGCTGTTCCCAAGCCTGCTGCAGGCGCATATGGACAAAGTCAAAGCC
>ERZ1699231.104-NODE-104-length-29615-cov-3.946555_pt1 | contig 29615 bp, 26 predicted proteins | sample MGYA00581551_ERZ1699231 | MGnify/ENA primary metagenome ERZ1699231 (study PRJEB42319, sample SAMD00040326) | human oral metagenome | material: saliva | host: Homo sapiens | study: EMG produced TPA metagenomics assembly of PRJDB4115 data set (Metgenomic analysis of... | reverse complement strand
GTTCCATCGTGACGGGATAGAGCGCCAAGGCAGCTTGCATCTCGCCGCTGTCGACACGGCGCCGCAGCTCGTCGAGCCCACGCAAACCGCCGACGAAATCGACGCGCTTGGAGGAACGGAGGTCGGTGATGCCCAACTGTTTGTCGAGGATCAGCCGCGAAGAGATGTCGACATCGAGCACACCGATGGGATCTTCGGGGTCGAAGGTGCCGGGGCGGGCGTCGAGCGAATACCAACGGCCGCCAAGATAGAGCGCAAACTGGTGGGCGTGTTCGGGACGGAAGTTTTCGGTGCCGCGATCGCGCACTTCGAAATCTTCCTCGAGCCGGCGGAGAAACTCCTCGGGCGACAAGCCGTTGAGGTCGCGCACCACGCGGTTGTAGTCGAGAATCGTGAGTTGCTCGGCGGGGAAGCACACGGCCAAGTAGTAGTTGTATTCCTCGCGGCCGGTGTGTTCGGGGTTGGCCTCGGCGCGAGCGGTGCCCACGCGCGCCGCCGCAGCGGAACGATGGTGGCCGTCGGCAATGTAGAGGGCATCCATGGCACCAAACTCGCGGGTGATGGTCTCGAGGTCGGTCGGCGCGTCGATCAACCAGAGGGTGTGACGGAAACCGTCGACGTCGGCCACGAAATCATAGAGCGGCTCCTGCTCGGCAATTCGCTCGATGAGGGCTTGGAGTGTGTCATTGTGCCGATAGGCCAAAAAGGCGGAACCGATGTGGGCGTTGGTGGCGGTGAGGTGCCGCATGCGGTCGTCTTCTTTGTCGCGGCGGGTGAGTTCGTGCTTCTTGATTCGACCGGAATTGTAGTCGTCGACGTGCGCCGCAAGGACGATGCCGTACTGCGTGTGCCCGTTCATGGTTTGGGCATAGAGGTAGTAGCACTCGTGTTCGTCTTGCACGAGCCAACCTTCGGCGATGAAGCGTTCGAGCTGGCGACGAGCTTCGGGATAGACGCGGGGATCGTGCTCATCGGTGCCCTCGGGAAAATTGATTTCGGGGCGAATGATGTGGTAGAACGAACGGACGTTGTCGCCCGTCTCGGCACGGGCTTCGGCGGAATTGAGGACGTCGTAGGGACGAGAGGAGACGAGATGGGCGATGCCGGCGGCCGGACGTAGGCCGCGGAAGGGTTTCACGAGAGTCATAATGGTGATAGATATTAAGGAGGGGGATGTTTAGATGGGACGGGGTGAGGCGCTCACAATCAGCCTCAGCGATTGACGCGGAAGGTGGTGTCGCCGGTGGCGAAAAAGCCGACGATTTGGCGCGCGGCGGCGAGTCCGGCATTGGCATTGGCTTCGGCCGTCTGCGCACCGAGCTTTTTGGGCGTGGCATAGTAGCGATTGCCCAGGGCGGCGGCAAATTCGTCGTGACGATCGGGGCGGATGTCGGTGAGATAGGAGAGGTCGGTGCGCTCCATGAGGAGCGGCAGGAGTTCGTTCTCGTCGACGATTTCCTTGCGCGCCGTGTTGATCAGAATGGCACCGGGGCGCATGAGTTCGACCATTTCGCGATTGACAAAACCGCGGGTGCGGGGCGTGGCGGGGGTGTGGAGACTGACGATATCGCACTTCTGCACGAGGTCATAGAGGTTGTGTGCGGCGTAGGTGCCGTCTTCCTCGATGCGCTCGACGCGATTGAAGAAATCGTAGGCGCTGACTTCCATTTCGAAACCGCGGGCGATGCGAGCCACACAGCGGGCCACGTTGCCATAGGCCAACAGCCCGATGCGCTTGCCGCGGAGTTCGGTGCCGGCTGTGCCGTCGAAATTGTGACGCACGTGGCGAATGAGCAAGCCGAAGACGAGTTCGGCCACGGCGTTGGCATTTTGCCCGGGCGTGTTCATCACAACGACATCACGCTCGGTGGCGGCGTCGAGATCCACGTTGTCCACGCCGGCACCGGCGCGCACCACAATGCGCAGATGCGGGGCGGCGTCGAGCACATCGGCGTCGACGCGATCACTGCGGATGATGAGGGCGTCGGCATCGGCCACGGCGGCGAGCAAGGTGGCTTTGTCGGGGTACTTTTCGAGCAGCCGAAGCGTGTGGCCCGACGATTCGACGATGTGACGGATCCCTTCGACGGCTGCGGGTGCGAAGGGTTTTTCGGTGGCGATAAGGATGTTCATGGCTTTGCTGTGTGTTGGTGAGAAAGGTGTGGACGGAGCAACGAGGGAGCGCCCTCCGTCCACAATGAGATCAGGCGCGATGCTGCGCTTCAAAAGCTTGCATGGTCTCGACAAGTGCCTGCACGCCTTCGAGGGGCATGGCATTGTAGGTCGAGGCACGGAATCCGCCGACCGAACGGTGGCCCTTGATGCCGTGCATGCCACGAGCCGTGGCGAAAGCCAGGAATTCGGACTCGAGGGCTTCGTGACCTTCGGCCATGACAAAGCAGACATTCATGTAACTGCGATCGGCCGGATCGGTGACGGTGCCACGGAAGAGGGAATTGCGATCGATTTCGCCATAGAGCAGTTGGGCACGCTCACGGGCGCGACGCTCCATTTCGGCTACCCCACCCCGGGCTTTGATCCAACGGAGGGTTTGCAGACAGGTGAAAATGGGCACAACGGGCGGCGTGTTGAACATGCTGCCTTTGTCAATGTGCGTGCGATAGTCGATCATCGTGGGGAGAGGACGGGAGACTTTGCCCAAGATGTCGTTGCGCACAATGACGAGTGTGACGCCGGCCATGGAGAGATTTTTCTGTGCACCGGCATAGATGAGGGCATATTTCGTGGGATCGATCACACGCGAGAAGATGTCGCTCGACATGTCGGCCACAAGGGGAACGGGGGAATCGAGATCTTCATGCCACTCGGTGCCGTAGATGGTATTGTTGGTGGTGATATGGAAGTAATCGGCGTCGGTGGGCACGGTGAAATCCTTGGGGAGATAGGTGTAGTGCGCGGCTTCGGAGGAGGCGACTTCCACAACTTCACCGAAAAGTTTGGCCTCTTTGAGGGCCTTCTTTGCCCAAGTGCCGGTGTTGAGATAGGCGGCTTTGTGTTCGAGGAGGTTATAGGGGACGTAGCAGAACTGGGTGGAGGCTCCGCCACCGAGGAAGATCACACTGTAATCGGCCGGGAGTTGGAGCAGTTCGGCGACGAGCGCGCGGGCTTCGTCGATCACGGCTTGGAAATTGGGACTGCGGTGGCTGATTTCCATGAGGGAAAGGTCCATGCCGTCGAAATTGATGCAGGCTTCTGCTGTGGCGCGGATCACTTCTTGGGGAAGAATGGAAGGGCCGGCGCCGAAATTGTACTTTTTCATGATAAGATGGAATTAGAAATTGTAGTGGTTTACTGAAGAAGAGAATGGAGAGAATCGGTGCTCCGAGACGTAGGTCTAAGAACGCCGAAAGGTCTCGAACCGCGCCGAGCGGCGTGATTCAAGACCTTCCTGATATGTATTAAGTTGGTGAGACTCATGTGGATAGAAGACTATAACACGATGAGACAAACACGGTGGGGCTCGTTAGACGATGCCTTTGCCGTGACAGTTTTTGAACTTCTTTCCGCTACCGCAGGGGCAGGGATCGTTGCGACCGGGCATCTTGTCCTTGACGAGCGGCTGCTGGGGGAGCTGATCGGGGGCTCCGGCTTGTGCTTGCGCCTCATTGACGTCGACAAGCTCGCCACTTTCGTCGAATTCTTGCTTCGTTTCGGTGTAATTGTTTTCCGGACGGGGTTCTTCTTCGCCGCCGTCACGCACTTCTTCGCTGGCTGTGCCGGGAATGAAGGCGCGCATGAGCGTGGACACGGAGCTGTCGTTGATGTCGTTGACCATGTCGTCGAAGAGTTTCACGCTCTCGATCTTGAACACCACGAGCGGATCCTTCTGTTCGTAGGACACGTTGCGAACGGAGTGCTTGAGTTCGTCGAGCAGACGGAGATTTTCCTTCCAGCAATCGTCGATGTTGTGGAGCAGGATGGCTTTTTCGAATTCGCGAACCACATTGCGCGATTCGGTTTCGTAGGCTTCCTTGAGATCCACACGCACATTGTAGACGAGGCGTCCGTCACTGATGGGCACTAAGATGTGGTCAAACTGCTCAGCCTGCGTTTCGTAGACTTGTTTGATGACGGGAATGGCTACTTCGCGGAGCTTCTCCATCTTGCGGTTGAACGTTTGGATGGCCGCATCGAAGGCTTTTTCGTAGAGATCCTCAAGCTTCATGCTTTCAAATTCCTCTTCGGTGAAGGGAACTTGCATGGCAAAGATCTCGATGAAGCGATCGACGCAACCGGCATAGTCGTATTTGTCGATGGTGTCTACCACACGATCCCAGATCATGTTGGAGATGTCCATGCCAATGCGCTCGCCCATGAGTGCGTGACGACGCTTTTCGTAGATGACGGTGCGCTGCTTGTTCATCACATCGTCGTATTCGAGCAGGTGTTTGCGCGTGCCGAAGTTGTTTTCCTCGACCTTCTTCTGCGCGCGCTCGATGCTCTTGCTGATCATGCCGGACTCGATCATCTCGCCGTCCTTGAAACCAAGCTTGTCCATGACGCGAGCGATGCGTTCGGAGGCGAAGAGACGCATGAGTTTGTCTTCGAGCGAGACGAAGAAGACGGAGCTTCCGACGTCGCCCTGACGGCCGGCACGACCGCGAAGCTGGCGATCGACGCGACGACTGTCGTGGCGTTCGGTGCCGATGATGGCCAAACCGCCGGCGGCACGCACCTCGTCGGTGAGTTTAATGTCGGTACCACGACCGGCCATGTTGGTGGCGATGGTAACGGCGCCGAGGAGACGTTCCTCTTCGTGCACTTCGCCGTTTTCGTCCTTGACCTTTACAATACCGGGAGTGCTCTGCCCCGCAAGTGCCACGATATCGGCTTCCTTCTGGTGGAGTTTGGCGTTGAGCACCTGGTGAGGAATGTGACGGAGCTTGAGCAAACGGCTGAGCAATTCGGAGATCTCAACGGAGCTCGTACCGACGAGCACCGGACGTCCGCTGTTGCGCATGCGTTCCACCTCTTCAATGACGGCATTGTACTTCTCGCGTTGCGTTTTGTAGACGCGGTCGTTCATGTCGTTGCGCTGAATGGGGCGGTTGGTGGGGATTTCCACCACATCGAGCTTGTAGATGTTCCAGAACTCGCCGGCCTCGGTGATGGCCGTACCCGTCATACCCGCGAGTTTGTGGTACATGCGGAAATAGTTCTGCAGCGTGATGGTGGCAAAAGTCTGCGTGGCGGCCTCAACTTTGACGTGCTCTTTGGCCTCAACAGCTTGGTGCAAGCCGTCGCTCCAGCGGCGGCCTTCCATGATACGGCCCGTGGATTCGTCGACGATCTTCACTTGTCCATCCTGAATGACGTAGTCGTCGTTGAGCGTGAACATGGAATAAGCTTTGAGCAACTGCTGGAGCGTGTGCACACGGTCGGACTTCACGGCATACTCGGCGAGGAGCTCATCCTTCTTGGCAACGCGTTCTTCGTCGGGGAGGTTTTCGGCCTCAAGTGCGGAGAGCTGTCCGGTGATGTCGGGGAGCACGAAAAGCTGGTCGTTTTGAACCTGCTCTGCCAACCAGGCTGTACCCTTGTCGGTGAGGTCACACGAACGCTGCTTCTCGTCTACGACGAAATAGAGGGGTTCCACCGCTTCGGGCATACGGCGGTTGTTGTTCTCCATGTAGATCTCTTCGGTCTTGAGCATGCCGGCCTTGATGCCGGGTTCGGAGAGATACTTGATGAGAGGGCCGTTCTTGGGGAGCGCCTTGTGCGAACGATAGAGCGCAAGGAAGCCCTTTTCGCGATCTTCTTTCTTGTCGCTGGGGATGAGACGCTTGGCTTCCGTGAGATACTCGGTGGCCAATTTGCGCTGCACTTGGTAAAGACGATCGACGAGGGGTTGGAACTCCTCATACATCTGGTCGTCGCCCTTCTCCACCGGGCCGGAAATGATCAGCGGGGTACGGGCGTCGTCGATCAACACGGAGTCGACCTCGTCGACGATGGCATAATAATGTTTGCGCTGCACGAGATCGGCAGGGCTCATGGCCATGTTGTCGCGCAGATAGTCGAAACCGAACTCGTTGTTCGTACCGAAAGTGATGTCGGCGTTGTAAGCACGGCGACGCGCCTCGCTGTTCGGCTGGTGCTTGTCGATGCAGTCTACGCTCAAACCGTGGAACTGGTAGAGCGGTCCCATCCATTCGGAGTCACGCTTGGCAAGGTAGTCGTTGACCGTCACCACGTGCACACCGCGGCCGGAGAGGGCACGCAGAAAGACGGGGCAGGTGGCTACGAGGGTCTTACCTTCACCGGTGGCCATCTCGGCAATTTTACCCTGGGAGAGCACTACGCCACCGAAAAGTTGCACGTCGTAGTGCACCATTTCCCATTTCAGGTCGTTGCCGCCGGCCACCCAGTGGTTGTGATAGATGGCGTGTACGCCGTCTTCGTCGAGTTCGACGAAATCTTTCGTGACAGCGAGTTCACGGTCGTAGTCTGTGGCGGTGACCGTGATGGTTTCGTTGTTGGCAAAGCGGCGAGCCGTTTCTTTCACGATGGCGAAAGCCTCGGGAAGCGCCTCTTCGAGTGCCGTATCCATGCGTTCGAGCACTTGCTTCTCTAACTTATCGATTTGCGTGAAGAGTTGTTCGCGATCTTCGATGGGAGTATCTTCGATCTTCGCACGAATTTCGCTGATCTGCTGATTGAGTTCGTCGGCAGAACTTTGGATGTTGTGCTGCAGCTCCTTGGTCTTGGCGCGCAACTCGTCGTTGCTCAAGGCTTCGATGGTGGGAGAAACAGCTTTGATCTTGTCGACCCAAGGCTGAATCTGCTTCATGTCGCGAGTTGCCTTGCTGCCGAAAAGTTTGGAGAGGAGTTTATTGAAATCCATAGGATGTTTTTTACTGAAGTGAGGGGCCGGTTCGTGCTTCTGTGCCGGAACTGGGAGGCCCAAAGGGATGAATGTGAATCGCCGGTGGCGGGGAAACGTTCGATGGTCGTTTCAAAAGAGAGGTAATTCACTGCATCCGCTGGGAGCGCGTATGCGCAGCGCCTTCGAAACGGTGGGAGCCAAACAATCTACGCGCACGGGAGTGCCGATGGTCTGTGGTGCGATCCCACAACCGTAGAAGATGATGGGAAATTCCACCCGCGCTGCGGTGATCGGAGCGGAGATTCGACCGTCGGTGCCGATGCTGCGCCAACCGGAGCGCAACACGATGACCACATCGCCCGACCGCTGCGGGAAATAGCCGGCACGCGCTGCAAAAGAGGCGGCGGACAAGGCTTCGGTTTGAAGTTCACGCCCCGTGATGACGGTCTTGACGCCCGAAAGGTCTAACAAGAAATCGGCGGCACGATGCTGCAACTCCCCGAAATCGATGCGCTGCTCGCTGATGAGCCGACGGTTGAAAAAGATTTCGGTGCCGAGGGTGGTTTCTATATAATTGCCCTTGCCGTAAAGGTTGGCCAAATAGATATTGAGTAGGCTGACCGCGCGGCGCATGTCGAACACGCCCCCCGGAAAACGGTAACGCTCATCGTCCGCCTGCTCTCGATCGAAAGTGCCGGTGCCGGCCAAAGTGAAGAGCACACGCCCTTTGCCGACCTTGGCTTCGACAGATTTGATAATGGTGCCCAACGCGCGGTCGAGTCGCTCATAGGTGTCTTGGAGCTCAAGCGCCGAAGCGGCTGGATTGCGCCCGGCAAAGGTGCCCGCATAGAGAGAAACGTTCAGCAGATCGGGCGTCCCGTCGTTGCCGAGAGGCGTATTGTTCAACACATCTGCCACCGCCGCCGCGACTTCGTCGTTGACCATGGCCGAGGTTTTGAATGCGCCGAAACGTTCTCCGCCGGTCATGCGGTGAGAGAAGGGCTTCACCGTGCTGCCGTTGAGCAAAACCGTTTGTTTGCCCCGTTGCAAAGGCTGCCAAGTCCCGGCAGCCAAACGCCGATCGATGCTTTGTTGACTGTTGCGAACGTCGGCCCACAGCGGAAGTTCGCCATAGTAAGAGGAGGTCACCCACTTGCCGCTCCGATCGTCGATCCACACCGCCTGGTCTGCCGCATGTCCGCCCGCGAGAATCGCGACGTCGGCTTGCGGCGAAAGGGAAACAACATAGGCATGCCCGCCGGTGGCGAGTTTGAGTTCGTCGGAAAGCGTGGTAACCAGGAGCGAGGCGGGCGAAAAACGGTCTGTGGTTCCGCGGCCTTGCACGGTGGGATCGTCGACCGCTACCGTGGCGCGCAACGTGGCGCGGTGCAAAAAGCGCTCACCCACGATGCCGTGTTCCGCAGCAGCAGCTCCCGTGCTCCAAGTGGCCGCTGCCACCGCCCGATCTCGTGGAGCAACGGCATAAACGGCCTGTGTATAATAGCGTCCGCCGCGCATCAATTGCCGAAATCCTTCGTCACCATAAAGGGGAGAAAAGGTTTCGAGATAGTCTGACCGAAGTTGGTCTATCAAGATATTGACGACCAATCGGGGCATCTCACCTTCTCCGCCGGGCACGCGCTCCCCCTTGGCCTCAGCAGAGGCCAAGATCGTCATCACCGTGATGAGCGAAAGAAGGAAATTGTGCTTATGCATAAAAGCAGACGACTGGGTAAGATGAAACAGGGGGCGGCGAGACAAGAAATGGATCTACCGGAAAATCACTGTACGGGTGTTTCCGTACACGAAGGCCGAGAGTCGACCACCGAACGCCGGAAGATAAAGACACCCCGAAGCAGCAAAATCAATGCCAAAGGAAGCGTGGCAGGCGAAAACCACTGCAATCCGGCCGCCCAAGCCACGAAATAGACCGCAGCTCCGACGATGAGCGCCCATGCTGCGTAATCGCGGGTGCTGCGACGCAAGGCGATAAAATAGCAGACAATATAAAGTAGCCACAAAGGGCAAAAGAGTCCGAGCAACCAGTTGGTGCCGACGGCCGGATGTTCCGACCAGCCGACCAATAGGGTGAGTACGACGCCGACCAACCCCGTGGAGAGGAAGAACAGCGTGTCGAAGGTACCGATCCAGATGCGCCATGCGCGACGCGTCACCTGCGTACGCTCCAACGAACGTTGCTCGCCCAAAGTGAGCAATGCCGCCAACACAAACACACCCCAGAACACGACACCGGGAGTGAGCGGCGAACGTTCGGCAGCAGCCGACGAGGAGAAAGGAATCAACGGACTATCCACCACAACGAGCGAGCGCAGCTTGCCGTCGGCGCTTTGCACCTTGGCCGCTTGCCACATTTGCTTCGCATAGATGGGCAGGAAATTCATCTTGGGCAGGTCCTTCCGCGGAAATTCACGATCCACTTCCGGACCGAGCAACAAATCCTGTCCAAATTCATACCACGGACTTTGCGCCGTGAATTCGTGAATCATTCGTCGCTGCGTGAGCAGTGCGCCGTCGTTCTTCAGATCGGGAAACACCAGTCGCTCACCGTGCTTTGCTAAGGCCGATTGCACCGCAGCGAGCGCCCGGGTGGTACAATTGTCATATAAGAAATTGTAGCGATAGGTCCAATGTGGCATTTCGAGCGTGAGGCGATCTTGTTCGCCGTTCAGCCCCGGCACCACGTATTCGCGCACCTCGGGATCGTGCTGCTCAACGATCGCATTGAGCGCTTGCGCCACATCGCGCGCTTCCTCGGGCGTAAGCGCCAGCACCTGTGCCGTCACTTGGGCGTCGTCCTGCAAATAACTTTGCGCAAACAATGCGGTGCTCTCCTTCGCCATCGAATAGTCCGTACGCCCCAAGACGAATCTCATCACAAAATTGGGCGTATCGAACGAGAACCAGCCGAAGTTGTACGTATAGTCGCTCGTCGGCCGCGCCACATTGCGTACGCGCAGCGCCGTGTGCCCATACAGCCGATACACCTCGTGACCGGGCGCACAGGTCAACAGACTCACTTCCAAAGAATCGGCGTCGCTGCCCGATGGCTCGGGAACGGCGGCGGAAGCCCCTGTGATGAACAGCAGGAGCACGAGCATGAACCGAATTTTCAACGACAACTTCATGAGGATTTATATATAGAATGGGGCAAAGGTACACAATAATCGGTGCAGAGCAAAATGTACGTTTGCTTTTTCTGCCCCGATTTCTTCTTTTCCATCCACCGAACGAAAGCCAAGGCCGATCACCATCCGCCGTCCTCAAAACGCAAATCCATCTTCCTCAAACGCCATATTCGGCAGCATCCGCACGACTTCGAATGGTAGAAACGACGTAAATGAACGCGGAGGACACAGAATATTAGAAATAAGTTTGGTCATCTCATCCGAACATTGTACTTTTGCACACGGTAATCAACGCCAAGACCACAAGGAGAGATGCCGGAGTGGTCGAACGGGCCGCACTCGAAATGCGGTGAACGGGTAACTGTTCCGGGGGTTCGAATCCCTCTCTCTCCGCCATAAAGGTGTGAATCAAACAATGTTTGATTCACACCTTTTTCATTCGCATCTATTTCCCCCCAACCGGATCAAAATTAAGAACCCCCTCTCAGCGTTCCCCTTATCCAATATCGACAAACCGACTCATCTTTTCAATGCAACGGCGCTTCTGAACCAAATTGGGATGAACGTACAGATTCAGTGTAGTAGAAACGTCGGAATGACCGAGTACTGTACTCACCGTCTTGTAGTCGCACTGACTCTCTATGCAACGCGTCGCAAAGGTATGGCGGAGTCCATGAAAAACAATCGGGGGAATCTGTAAGCGCCGGAGCAAACGGGAAAAATAATCACGATAGGTCCGCGGATCCGTAGCTTGCTCCGACACCCCGACCACAAAACGAGAACTGCCCTGCCGCTTGACTGAGCACAACGCATCGAACAACAATTTGGAGATCGGAATTTCCCGAAACGAATGTTTTGTTTTGGGAGTGGAAAACACACGCTCCGTCACCCTCCGTTCACAATCGTAGATACGCCCCACCGTTTGACGCACGCGAAGGGTGCGGTGTTGCAAACTCACATCGCCCCACTCCAGCGCACAAACCTCTCCGATACGCATCCCCGTGCAAAGCGCAAGCAATATCCCGATATTGCGCGAAGTCGGTTGCCCTACCAAATATTGCATGAGTTTGCGTTGGTGAGCGAGAGAAAGCACCGGCAACTTTCGCCCCTGCTCTGTCGTAGGGTAAGCTAATTGCCAGTTTTCGCGCTCGCAAAGGTGCAAGCGTGCACCATATCTGACGACGGCGCGCAAAAGCGTGGCAATCTTCTTCACGCCCCATTCCTCAATCATCGTTTCCACTTGGAGCCTGTCAATCGCGGCTTTCTCACGGACGAGGAAATCATGAAGATTGCCAACAAAGAACTGGATACCCACCGCTTAGAACTAGTAAGGGACGTTTTCATCTTTTCGTATTTCACAAGCCTGGCATATATTGATGTTTCCAATCTCACACCGGACAATATCGTAACACTTGATGATAAGCAGTGGATTATGACCAAGAGACAGAAAACAAATGTGGAGACAAATGTTTTATTGCTTGACATTCCCAAGAGTATCATTGCCAAGTACAGTCATAAGACCTATAGGGACGGCAAACTAGCCCCACGCTAACGAATCAGAAAACCAACGCATATTTAAAAGAAATTGACGACCCTTGCGGTATCAAGAAGAATCTAACCTTCCATCTTGCCCGGCATACATTTGCGACCATTATTGTGCATAATAATCTTTGCCCTCTTTCATATAAGTCTTGCACCCCTGAAAAACCAATCCATAAACTTCTAGTTCCAATAACCAATTTGAATTATTGTCGTAAAACCTTATCATTTTCAGACCATCTTCTTGGTTCTTTATTTCTACCTGGCATATATTTCTATTGTTATGCGACCAATTTTGACATCTCATTCCTTTAACAAAGCTATTTCTTAATTCAATTTCGACTGTATCATAATCTTTTAGCCACAGCCCCCATTTTTCGATTTCTACAGAAGGCTTTGTACCTGTTCGGATAGTCAAAATATAATTAGACAAGTCAGTTGAAAAAGAGACCAGTGAAATATCCATTATACCATTAGGATATATCTGTTTTAGAAAATGATTCCTACTTATTATTTCTATTATATTCATAAGCCCAAGATTTCGAATGACGTATAAGAATGCGAAAGTAGAGACATGCTCCATTCACACTAAGATCTTTTCCATCGTTTCCCTTTCTAAACCTTAAGATTTCGACTCAGTACCCACGACAATAACATCAGATCAATGAAAACCGAATTACATACAGAATGGACCGTTGCCGACATCTGCAAGGGGTTTGTCTATAATGAATTGGAAGGTAAAGGGCTCTTCGGTTTGGACGGCCGTTTGACCATACAACCGGAGTATCAACGGCACTACATCTACAATGACGGCAAGAAAGACGTGGCCGTGGTGGAGTCGCTGTTGAGTCGTTATCCCTTGGGCTTGATTTACTTCAATCGCACAAGTTCGGGACAATATGAGGTGCTGGACGGTCAACAACGCATCACCTCTTTGGGGCGTTTCGTCACCGGTAAGTTTGCCATCGAGGATGCCAACGGCAACATTCAGTACTTCTCCGGTCTCCCAAAGGAACAGCAACAGCTCATTCTCGACTCCAAACTCCTGGTGTATGTTTGCGAAGGCGAAGAGCGCGAAGTGAAAGAGTGGTTCAAGACTATCAACATCGTGGGCGTTCCGCTCAACGAGCAGGAACTGCGCAATGCCATCTATTCCGGCACTTTTGTCAGCGCAGCCAAGCGCGTGTTCAGCAATTCGCAGAACGCGGAAACGCAGAAATGGAGCCACTACGTGAAAGGCGACGTGAAACGGCAGGAGTATTTGCGTGTGGCACTCGAATGGGTGAGTACTGCTCTTGGTTTGACGGTCGATGCCTACATGAGCAAGCATCGGCGCGACGAACAAATCACTGAGTTGGAAACTTAGGGAATACAAATATACACACTCTTAAAGAGAGAAGAAAGCAAAATGTTAGATTTAACGCGCCCCCCCGCGGAAACGTAGCGCGTCATTTTCCTTGCGAGTCACAGGCTTTTCCGGTTTGCCGGCAAAAAATTATTCAGCCCACTTTGTTCTTCGCCGCACAAGCACCGGGCGGGGCACTCAGTTTCACCGTTCAGCTGTGCAGGGCGCAGGGCTCAACTCGCACGCGCGTGCGTGCGCATCAGGCACTTTTCGTTTTTTGCCTTCACGCTTCACCCGAAGAAGACAAATAACTGATGAATAGCGTGTTAGGTGTGAAGATGGCGGATGTGTTCAAGCTTCATCGGTGAAGAAGTCGGGAAAGACAAAGCCTTCACCCACAAATCGCAGAATGTCAAGCGGATAGAGGGGAGGGGTGAAGGCAAAAAAACGGAAAGTCGCTGAGTGCGCAATGCGCGGGTGCGGGCGTAGGCGCGAATGTGCCTACACGCGTGAGCGAGCGGGGCGAGTGGGTGAAGCGGGCGAACAGATCGGGAACGAAGGGAGGGGCACAAAGCGAAAGAGAGGGGGCGGGCCCTCAAAAAGAGGGGGTTCGGCGGAGAAACAAGGGAAGAAGGGAAAGAAAGCCCGCAAGTTTTCGACCTCTGACGACTGGATTCGAAATGCACGAACTTTTTGTTGCAAGAAAAGTCGGTTTCATCGAAAGAAAATGCTTACCTTTGCAAGCGAATAAACACAACACTTCCCTTTCCTGCCGCAATGCGGCGTACATATAGCGCAAAGTCGAGGAACCTCCCCGATGAGCCGACGCAAATGATCTTTGACTTCAGATGATTCGCAACTACACAGCAAACATTGCTACGACAGGTGGGCAAAACAGTGGCTTTCATCAAGAGAGGAGCTTTGTACCGAGTAGATCCTCGTTGGGCAAGTGTTTCATTGCCCACATCGGGCGTATTTACCTGTGCATAAAAGCCTTTGCAGTCGTCAATTTCTGCCCGGCTGCCAACAAGTTGAGAACGGGCGGCGCTCTACCCTACCGATTCGGGATGACTAAGGAGAGAGCGACGCGCAGGTCTACGACGTCGCAATCAGTTGCAACGGAGAGAACGGACTGCCCTCGCCGCCGATCCACATTGACTGAAAAAAACTCCCGAGGAGAGCAGACACGCCCTTGTGCTTCGTGCGCAGAGCCCAAGGGGTATTGCGCGGAGTGGTGAGCACGGCTTTTGCACGAGAGCCGTCCCGAAAGTTGACCGGGCTCCAAACGGACAATGCTCCCGCCGTGTGCACAGCGTAAACTGACGCGATGCTGCGTTGCGGAATGGGCATCCCGCGACCGTCCTTTGGTGAGGCGGAATGCCCCAAAACGGGCAAACTTCGGCGACGGAGCTGTCACCGTCGCTCCACGAGAAACGGCGGCGAACGGAAAAGATGAGATTTTTGTGCGGGCAAAACTACAAATACCCCGCAAGAATGCGTAATTTTGAGGGCACAAAGCAATTTCAAAACAAAGACTCTCATGATCACAAACAGCAGCTTGGTGAGTATCGCGAACCTCTCGCGCGAGAAAATCCTGTATCTCATGGAGATGGCGCACGAATTCGAACTGCGTCCCAACCGCAAGCTCCTCGACGGGCGCATTGTCGCCACCTTGTTTTTCGAGCCCAGCACGCGCACACGCCTCTCGTTTGAGACGGCCGCGAACCGACTCGGGGCACGCGTCATCGGATTTACCGACCCGAAAGTGACGTCGTCGACAAAGGGCGAAACCCTCAAAGACACCATAATGATGGTGGCGAACTACAGCGATGTGATCGTGATGCGCCACTATCTCGAAGGGGCTGCCCTCTATGCGAGTGAACTCACGCCGGTGCCGGTGGTCAATGCCGGAGACGGGGCGCACCAGCACCCTTCGCAAACGCTGCTCGACCTCTACACCATGATGCAGACTCAGGGCACGCTCGACAACCTGCACATTCACTTGGTCGGTGACCTCAAATATGGGCGCACCGTCCACTCGCTCATCATGGCCATGCGCCATTTCAACCCCACATTCCATTTCATTGCGCCCGCCGAATTGGCCATGCCCGAAGAATACAAGCAGTATTGCCGCGAGCATGGCATTCATTTTGTGGAACACGAAAATTTTGATGAGGAGGTGATCGCCGAGGCTGACATTCTCTACATGACGCGCGTGCAACGTGAGCGTTTCTCGGATCTCATGGAGTATGAGCGCGTGAAGGATGTCTACATTTTGCGCCGCGAGATGTTGGCAAAGGCCCGTCGCAACCTGCGCATTCTCCACCCGCTGCCGCGCGTCAATGAAATCGCACAAGATGTGGACGACACCCCGTATGCCTACTATTTCGAACAGGCACGCAACGGTTTGTTTGCTCGCGAAGCCATCATCTGCGACGTGCTGGGCATCACCCTCGACGAGGTACGTGCCGACAGTGCCCTTCTTTCTCAAAACTCTGCTCTATGAAACGCGAAAAACTCATGGTGGCCGCCATCGAAAACGGCACGGTCATCGACCATATTCCCTCAGAAAAGTTGTTTGCCGTGATTCGCCTGCTCCACATTGAGGAATTGGATCACGACACGGTGTTTATCGGCTACAACTTGCACAGTCATTTGATGCAGCGAAAGAGTATTATCAAAATCGCCAATCGCTTCTTTTCGCCGGCTGAACTTAATCGGCTCTCGGTCGTGGCTCCGAATGTGACGCTGAGCATCATCCGCGACTACGAGGTGGCGGAAAAACACCGCGTGGCGATGCCCGACGAACTGACGGACATCGTGCGCTGCAACAACCCGAAGTGCATTTGCAACAACGAGCCGATGGCTACGCGCTTCACGGTGAGCGGCGACGTGCTGCGCTGCCACTACTGCGAAATGGAACAGCCCATCGGTACGGTGAAGTTGGTGTGACGAGCGTCGGGTTCTACAATCATACGCCGTCACCGAACCTTGCCGACTCAGCCTTTCAATGCGCCTCGGTCGGCTTCGAGAAAACAGACACGCGGGGTGGGAAGCTTTGGCTTCCTGCCCCTGCGCTATTCCGCGCCGCCGAAAGTTTTAGCTCTACCTGAAACGATGGAACGGCGTTCCGGCGTTCGCGCGACTCGGTTGTTCCTATCCGCATGATGACTGAGGACGACGAGCGGTACCTGCGCTTACCGCTCTCTGGTTCGTTCTGCTTCCGCGCACTTTCCGGGTTGCGTTCGTAGTCCCGCCCCTCCGTTTCGTGCTGTTTTCACGCGTTTTCCGGTTCCGCTTGTTCCCGAATGATCGTTTGCGGGCGTAATCTGCTGCAGAAAGTGCGCAAAAGTTTGCTTTTCTCGCGAGGATGTATTACCTTTGCACACGGATCATCGAAGAGGCGCGATGTATGGACTTTATTCCGGCTTTTCCGCTTCGAGATGCCGTCAGGAGAGATGGTAGAGTGGTCGATTACAGCAGTCTTGAAAACTGCCGTACCGAGAGGTACCGGGGGTTCGAATCCCTCTCTCTCCGCAAACATGGGTGTAAATCAGCAGGTTATGCAATTTACACCCTTTTCTACACCCCAATTATGACAGTAGAAGAAATAGATGCACTAAGGCTAAAACTTCAAAGGAGCTTTCAGCAGTTACTAGATAAGATTGGACCAATCCAAATCGGAACACCTCAGCAATTTCCCTATCGTTGGAGGAAGGCTAAGAAAGGTCGAACCGTGTGGAGAATTATAGAAGAGATTCTTATTCAAAATCTTGAGTATGCTTATAGTGAATTCGGTCTCTCTATTGTTGAACCTTCTACCTCAGAGGTCTCAGTTTATGATGTAGTATGTCAGTTTCAGAATTCTCCAAGGCTGTATCTCAACATCAAGTCTTCAGTTGAAGGGGGAAAGAAAAACAAGGATGATATATCCAAAGCACAAGGTCTCTCCGAGTTTTACGAAGAGGACTGTCAACGTCAGTTCTTTATCGCAACTTGCTTTATTCGCTTTAACTCCGATATGACTATAAGCTTAACTCAAGTGTCAATCTTTCCTATTGCCTGGATTCCAGATATTTATGTAAACCCTAGCAATAACGGAAACTTACAGTCATCATCTTATAAAGATATTAAATCTGCTCGAAAGCGAACCAACGCTGAATTTATCCCTCTACTGAGAACTGCTATTCAGGTCGCAAAGACTAAGAAGATAGCCAAAAACTCAAAGTAAGTTTTGGCTATACACGAGAGTTTAGGTTTCTAGCAAACTCTTTTACACCTCTTGAAGTAGACGCAGACATCTTTAGAACCTTGGATAAGATTCGGTCAATTTCGTCTACAGCATCTAGTGGGTTCTTTTGTTCAGAAAGGACATCCATAGCTAGCATGGAGAGTTGTAACTTGATGTCTTCAGAAAAGTCTGGCACTGGAAGAGCATTGATATATCCAGATGTAACCATATTTGTTCGTATTAGTACGCCTCGCACTAGATAGGTAACTAGAGAGCTGTTCAAGTAGGACAAGAGCCAATGTAGTTCCTCTTCGGATGGGAATATTGTTGGGTTGACCCCTGTAACAGCTCCTTTGGGAAGATATACAGCACTAAAGGGTAATCCCATAGAAGAGCAAGCTATCCCTTCCTGTCCGACCAATGTTTTATTTCTGAGCATAAAGTTTCTATCCAAAAGAGCTATATCCCTATAATTATCAATAAGATAAGCATCAGCCTTTCCCTTGAACTTATGGCTTGCAGGATTTTTATAAAATGGAACAGAATAGGGCGGTTTCTGCTCTAAGGATAGATAGCGAGCATCATCTCCTGTAGAGATGCAAGTGACACATTTGAATACATCTGATAGCTTCTTGTTATCGAGGAATAGCCTTAGGATTTCATCATTCATTCCAATAACAAATTGAGGAGTTGGATGTCCCGTGTTTAGTAGAAGCCGCTCTAATTTCACTAGCTCAAACTTTTCGTTTTCTATATCTTCTCGAAAAGATGATAAAGAGGCCCCTCTATTAAGAACCTCAACTAGTCCTTGATTATATTTACCTTTCTGAAGAACAAGGATACAGGTTCTCACATCAGCAGAGCTAGCCCGAAATAGGCTAGTTGGACATAAGACGACTGAGTGTATAGCACACTCACAAAGAATCTGCTCTCTCAACTTCGAGTGTGCATTTGAAGTTAGGAAGCTATCTGCAACTATAACTCCTATCAACGAATCAGGCTTTGCAATATCTATCAGAGCAGACAGAAACAAAGAATACATATTATGCACTCCTACAGAGAAATATCTCTTTAACTTCGTTTTGTTGTTGCGTATATAATCTACTTCGTGGCAATTATACGTAGGGTTACAAATGTAGTAATCTTAGTCAAATGAGTTCTGTGAGTTCTGTTGTATCCAAAAACCTTCCTCAAAGCTGTCTTTATATTCCATATAAACCTCCAAGAAGTCCCTTTGGGAGAAATTAGACATGCCTGTTTTGGGGTAATTGATTATATCAAATGAGTCGATACTCTTCCCTGAGGCGAAAAAACAATCCAATAGTTCTTCCTTCCCAACAGCAGGATCTAAGACCTTTTTTCCTGTTGGGTTTATCTTAAGCATCTTCTTCGACAAGAAGTCCGCAACAAATCTAGGTGTTGCATAGTAACCAACACCTCTAGCATCAACGCCTTCTCGTATTATTGTTTTCTTCTTTCTAGCCATACTATTTGACGAGCTCCTTAGGTGAAACATTAAGCAGGTCTGCAACCTTGAAAATGGTACTGAGATTGGGCTGTCTGCGGTTGCAGACATAAGCGTTGGTGATACTGAAGCTTAGCCCTAGCTCTCTCGCTAGCCAAGTCTGCGAGATTCCTCTCTTTTTTAGCACTTCCTTGATGAGGTTACTATGCTCTATGCTCTTTGCCATTGGATATATTACTATTGCTTTTACAGCTACAAAGCTATGAACTTATATTGTACAACTCAAGAAATCTATAGTTTTTAACACGGCTTGCAAAGCATTCTTCCGTTGGAAATATTCATCCCTCCAAAAGAGAATATGATGACAACTCTTCAAGGGAGCAAATGAAGCTCTATTTACTCTGTTGGGATCAGAAGAAATGTAGAGACGAGGGGCTTTGATTTCCTGTGTTTCCTGAGACTTTCCTACCATTTCATAGACAACGAATTAGCTCATACTTTCGCAGTGTCAGAGCTGACTAATAGCCCGAAGCGCAAGGGCAAAAGTATTCACAACTCAACTGCAATGAAGTATGATTTTAGAAGAACTTTTGGGCAAGCCGTAGAGTCAACCGGCAAGTGCAAATTAGGCTATTCGTTTGAAGAACTCTGCTTTTGGTGTTTCAAACTTAAGTTTTTGTCTGGGTCTACTGTTGATTTTCTTCTGTATTCTCGCAATCTTTTTATCTGTGAAATCATCGAAGTTGGCTTGTTTGGGAATATACTGTCTGATGAGTTTGTTTGTATTTTCAATCGCTCCTTTCTGCCATGAGGCATAAGGATCTGCGAAATAGACGACTGCTCCCAAAAACTTTGTAATGAGCTTCTGAGGGCTGATCGTCGTGTTGTGCCCTGCTTCAATACCTTCTATGAGTACTTGAGAGATGTATATCGAGAGGATATGCAGCAACGGGAGATACAGGTCACGCTCTCCGACTTCAATATCAATAACCTCCTTACAACGCTTAAGCTGTACTACCGAGGAGGGCGCTATGAATTCCTGCTGAACTCGGATAAGAATATTGATCTCTTGTCTAAGAGCTTCATCGTCTTTGAGATTGACCAGGTGAAGGACAACAAAGATCTCTTCCCTGTGGTGACCATCATCATTATGGAGACCTTCATCAATAAGATGCGTCGCTTGAAGGGGATCTCATCGAGGAAGCGCGGAAGGCGATCGCCTCGGCCAATATGGCGGACTGTATCAAGTACCTCTACAAGACGGTGCGCAAGTACTTTGGTGAGGCTATTGTCGTGACGCAGGAGGTGGACGACATTATTTAGTCGCCAATTGTCAAGGAGAGCATCATCAACAACTCGGACTGCAAGATCCTCTTGGATCAGCGTAAGTACATAACAAAGTTCGATGGCATACAGACGATGCTTGGCTTATCGGATAAGGAGAAGAGTCAAATCCTTTCCATCAATCAGAGTAATGATCCCCAGCGCCTCTACAAGGAGGTCTGGAACGGTTTAAGTAGGATGTAGTCGGCAGTCTATGCCACATAGGTTTCCCTCGAGGAGTACCTCACCTATACAACTGAGGAGACCGAGAAGTTGGAGGTACTCCAGCGGGCCCAGCGTCTTGGGGGCGATATGGCTCCTCGCTCAAGAAAAACGTCAGAAGAAATAACCAGCTAAAACAACAGAGACAATGAAGACGTACCTTTTTATGGCTCTCTTCGGATGGAGCCTTTGCACGCTACGAGCCCATGCTCAGTGGGTGGTGAGTGATCCCATGAACTTTGCTGGCAATATTGCCAATACAGTCAAAGAGATTGCCACGGCGGGCAAGACCGTCAAGAATACGTTGTCTGGCTTCAAAGAGATTGAGAAGCTCTACAATGACACGAAGAAGTACTACGATGCCCTGAAGAAGGTCAATAATCTGATCGTGGATGCCTATAAGGTTAAGGAGTGGGTCTTGATGGTGGATGAGATCTCAGATATCTATGTCAAGTCCTACAAGCGTATGCTTCAGGATAAGAACTTCAGGCCCTCCGAGCTAGCCGCTATTGCCTCCAGCTACACAAAGCTTCTGGAGCAAAGTGGAGAGAGCCTCAAAGAACTTAAGTCTGTTGCTGAGATCAATGTCTTCTCGATGAATGTCAGCGAACGTATGCAGATGTTCGATCGCATCTATACGACGCTCCGAGAGTATCGTTCACTCGTTTCGTATTATACACAGAAGAACATCTAAGTCAGCTATGTGCGTGCCCGAGCGAAGGGGAATCTCTTAGCTGTTCGCAGCCTGTATGGTAGTGACGTAAGTCGTTACTGGTAGGGAGGGGGCTTATGGACTTTACAAGTTTGCACGAGCAGCTCCGCTCGACCTACCAGGAGATGCTGCCCCTGGCAGGCGAGATGACGGGGATCGCTAAAGGAGTTGCTGGCCTGGGTGCTCTCTTCTATATAGCTCTTCGAGTATGGTCCTCTCTTGCTCGCGCAGAGCCTGTGGATGTCTATCCTCTCCTCCGTCCCTTTGTTCTGGGCTTCTGTATCATGTTCTTCCCTACGGTGGTTCTTGGGACGATAAATACCGTTCTATCTCCCATCGTGCAGGGGACGGAGTCCATGGTCCATAAGTAGGAAGGGGCGCTTGCCGAGCTTACGGCTAAGCGAGATAAACTCAAGGAAGAGGCCTATCTCAGTAATCCCGAGACTGCCTACCTGGTCTCCAATGAGAAGTTTGATCAGAAGATCGAGGAGAAGGGGACCATCGGCCCCAAAGATGCCATCACTATCGCAGGGATGTATGCTGAGCGGGCAGCGTATCAGACGAAGCAATGGTTTATGAACCTGATTCATGATCTGATGGAGCTCCTTTTTCATGCTGCAGGCTTGATCATCGATACGCTACGCACCTTCATCTTGATCGTCCTTTCCATCCTTGAACCAGTCGTCTTCGGTATCGCCATGTGGGATAGCTTGTCGGTCTCTTTGACGGCGTGGTTCTCTCGCTACATCTCGGTCTATCTATGGCTATCCGTCAGCTCCATCCTTACGGCCCTGCTTACGAAGATTCAGGTCTTGATGATTCAAAAGGATATCTCCGCCCTAAGCGGTCCCAATTACCTGTCTGACTCAGGTTCATGGTATTACATCGTCTTCTTCCTCATTGGCATTGTGGGCTACTTCTGGGTACCTGCGGTCACTGGGTGGATTATTGAAGCCGGAGGCAGTATTGGCTCCTATGGGCGCAATGTCAATCAGGTGGCTCAGCGAGGGATGCAAGGGGCTTATGCAGGTGGTAAAGCAGCTGCTGCAGGAGCAGGCGCGAGCATGGGCAATCTTGGAGGCCACATCAGGGGGCTTTAATCAAAGGCTAGTAACACCAGAGAGAAGTATACACTATGGAATTTCAGTCATTAAAGAATATTGAGACGGCATTCCGTCAGATCCGCCTCTACATTCTCCTTTTTGCCTTACTCTCAACTGGAGTCAGTGGCTATGCCCTCATAGCTTCTACCGCTTTGCCGAAAAACAGCGCAAGCAGATCTATGTGTTAGATCAAGGTAAATTGCTGATGCTGGCGCTTAGCCAAGATGCCTCACATAATCGCCCTGTGGAGGCTAGGGAGCATGTTCTTCGTTTTCACGAGCTCTTCTTCAGTATCGCTCCCGACAAGGATGCTATCGAGGAGAATATGTTTCGTGCCTTTGCCCTCTGTGATAAGTCAGCCTTAGATTACTACAAAGATCTAGCGGAGCAGGACTACTACAACAGGGCGATTTCTGACAATATCAATCAGCGTATTGTGATAGACTCGATCCACTGCAACTTTGAGAGCTACCCTTATGGGGTAACAACCTACACCAGGCAGTTCATCTTAAGGCAGAGTAATGTCACCGAGCGGAGCTTGGTGACGAGCTATACGCTACAGAACTCTGTCCGCTCGGATGATAACCCGCAGGGATTTCTGATGGAGCACTTCCTCGTGCGTGAGAACCAAGATCTACGGAGCTATAAACGCTAAGGCCGTGTCTACTCGCTTTTCCCTCTATCGCTACTATCTCGGGCTGTACTACTGGCTTCGGGCTTACTGTGACAGGCTTAGTCCTAGGGCTCGTCGGCGCTTGGTCTACGGTATCAGTGTGCTCTACCTAGCCTGCTCCCTTACTATGATAGCCCAGGTGCTCTTCCCTCGGGAGGCGGCACTGCAGCCTCCTATCCCTAAGTATCAGCATCTGGATGTCCCTCTCCGTCCTTCTCGGCTGGATAGCCTCGGGTGTGAACTCTCGTAAATTACTCATCAAACGATAGCACACTATGGATAATAAACAGCAAAAGCAGCTCCGTAAGGCGCTGGTCTTTGGCGGGCTAGGGCTTCTCTGCGCCCTCTCCCTTTGGTTCATCTTTGCTCCCTCAGACAAGGATAAGGCAGGAGAGCAAGAGGGCCTCAATAAGGATATCCCAGAGGCTACAATGCGCCAGCTCACCGATAACAAGCTCAAGAGCTATGAGCTCAGCGACAAGTCGGCTTTAGAGAGCGAGACACAAGCGGAGGTTGGGCGCCTCTCGGATTACTTTGCAGAGGAACCCACCTCCATCGAAGCACAAGGACAGCCCTCCTCAACGAAGCTTGAGGGCTCGCTTCAGCGCTATGAGGAGAATAAGCGGCTCTTGAACTCCTTCTATACCACGGATCCTAATACAGAAGAGCGTGATGCTTTGCGAGCCGAGAACGAAGATCTCCGTGAAGCTCTGCGTAAAAAAGAGAGAGCGAAGAGGAGGAGGAGGAGGAAAAACAGCTTCGCCTGATGGAGCGAAGCTATCAGATGGCCTCCAAGTACCTACCCAAGGGGGTGGGGAGTATCCCGCTAAAGCCTTTCTTCAAGAGCCAAGGATGGAGGTTCTCGCAGAGCAAAAGCATATGGTCTCTAGCCTAGCTCTGCCCATGGCGATTCTACCTTCATCCAGGAGCACAGGAGCAAGGAGCGTCATATAGGCTTTCACTCGGCGCTTGTTCAGCCCTCTTCCGTCCAGCGTAACACCCTGCCCGTGGTGGTCGATCATACGACGATACTACGGGAGGGAGACTATGTGGTTTTACGCCTCTTAGAGTCCGCCCATATCGGCGAGCTACGTATCCCACGGCAGAGCTTGCTGATAGCTCAAGCTAAGCTCGGGAGGAATCGCTTGCATCTCCTCGTCAAGAGTCTTGAGATTGGTGGGCGGATTATCCCCGTCAAGCTCTCGTCCTATGATCTTGATGGGCAGGAGGGGATCTATATCCCGGGGGCAGAGCAGGTCTCTGCCCTAAAGGAGGTAGGGGCGAACATAGGGGGCTCGGTAGGTACTTCTTTCACCTTTGCGAGCTCGGCAAAAGATCAGATCATCTCCGAGGCAGCTCGTGGCGTGATGCAGGGTGCAAGCCAGCCCCTTCAGAAGAAGCTCCGTACTTTTCAAGTTACCCTCAAAGGAGGCTATCGTCTCTTCTTCGTTTCCAGTAAGTAAACAGTAAAAGCACTATGACAATGAAGCAATGGATTCTTTCCGCCCTGCTTTTCGGGGCGAGTATGGCTATCGCCCCTGCTCAGACTACATCAGATAGTCTGAGAGCTCAGGTAAGCTATCGTCCGCTTTCCACGGGTGATCTCTATCAAGGGATGAGCAAGACCATCCCCTCGGGGCATGTGGTCTTACCTATGGTCTTGAGGTCACCTTTGACAAGACTTCGCACCTGATCTTCCCCTCCGCTATCCGCTACGTAGATCTCGGGAGCAACAAACTCATCGCAGGGAAAGCGGAGGATGCGGAGAACGTCCTGCGTGTCAAGGCCGCCGTGCGTGACTTTGAGACGGAGACGAATATGAGTGTCATCTGTGAGAATGGCTCCTTCTATGCCTTCTCTATGCCTTCAATGTGAAGTCTGCCGAAGAGCCCGAGAAGCTCAGTATCGAAATGGCGGACTTTTTGTCAAGCACGGAGGGTAGGCTACCAAGCAACCGTGCTGACATCTATTTCAATGAGGTGGGGAGTGAGTCGCCCATCTTGGTAAAGCTGATGATGAAGACCATCCATCAGAATGATGAGCGGACGGCCAGTCAGGCACATCGGGGTACGCCAGTTTGGATACGCTTCCTCCTGCGTGGTGTCTATGTGCACAACGGCTTACTCTACCTACATACGCGCATCGACAATGAGACGAACCTCCCTTACTCGGTGGACTTCATCAGCTTCAAGGTCGTCGATTAGAAGGTGGCTCGACGTACGGCCATCCAGGAGCAGATCCTGCAACCGCTACAGGAGACTCGGGTGCGTGCAGACGGGTGCGAGCGCACGATCTTCGTGCTCGATCAGTTTACCCTCTCGGAGGGCAAACAGCTTGAGGTAAGACTTTACGAACGAGGGGGGCGGACGCACGCTTGCCTTCTACCTCGAAGAGGAAGACCTTCTTCTTGCCTGAAAGATTGACAACCTTAAGCTCAAATGGTAAGCCCTATGAAGAAGTTGTGTTTACTCCTCACTTGTGCTCTCAGTGGGTTCTTCTCAGTGAACGCGCAGTGACTCATCCCGAAGCAACAGGGAATTGAGGTCATCGCGTTTGCGCCACTTATCAAGGGAGAGAAGGCCTTTAGCAAAGAGCAGGGGGCGCTGGTGTGTCGCTTACGAAGTACCTCAAGCGAGCTAACTATGCCTTCCTCTTGGCAGAATACGAAGAACAGCGACTAGCCTATCGTGACTACGAAGTTCCGATGCATGATGTGCTCCTTCAGCTGGGCTATATGCAGCCGCTTCTCTCGGATAAGGGCAGGAACATCTTCACCAACCTAGGGCTCTCTGCCCTTGGGGCTATGAGGAAGTCAATGGGGGCAGATGTTCCTTCCGCCTCGTCTATGGTGGGGCAGTGCATAGCTCCATTGAGTGCTTCCTCTCGGATAGTCTGCTCCTCGTCCTCAAGGCTCAGGGACGATTGCTACTGGGCTCTGATCTGCATCGCTTTCGTCCCACCCTGGCCTTGGGACTGCGCTTTAGCCTATAGAACGAAGAAGAACAATGAAAAGGAAACTTGTGAATACGCTGTGGGATATGGGGCTACTTGTCGTAGCGAGCCTTTGTCTCCCTGCTTGTGACCGCGAGCTGGAGGAACAGCAAGGTTATGAATTCACGCTGGAGACGATGCCAGTCCAGAAGGACCTCCGCAGGGGCGAAACGGTTGAGATACGATGCTCCCTCAAACTAGCTGGTCGCTTTGCTGGAGCTCGCTATACTCTCCGCTACTTCCAAAGCGAGGGTAAGGGGAGGGCTGAGGGCTGGATAAAGGAGCAGCACTCAAGCCTAATGACCGCTATCCCCTAGTGAGTGAGGGGTTTCGCCTGTACTACACCTCGCAGTCAACTGATCGGCAGACTATCGACGTGTACATAGAGGACAACTTTGGTAAGCTGCAATAGCAGATCTTTGCCTTCAACAACAAGAAGGCAGAGGAGGAGAAAAAGAAAGATGGCTAAATGAATATGCCACTCTGTTAGCTGTGTCTCGAGGCTTCGCTCTCTATGGCACAGAGTCGAGTGTACTAGATAGACTTACCACCTTTTGAACGAACGATATTACGTCAAACACTTAGAGGAATGGCACGGCAGGGAACATTATCCTTACGGCAACAATAGTTATTGACTCAAAGAGAGAGAGAAGTTTACGGCAGAGATGACGGAGCGACAAGCTGACTCTCTTTTGCGTGTCGACCTATGGGAATTCTTTGAAGTGTTTAAGGATTATGTCAAAGATACCTTACTCTTAACGCTGCCCTCCTGCAATGTTGTATCACTCGCTTGCAGGGCTACGATAAGCACGACAAAAGTCAGCTACTTCGTAAGATTAAACAAGGGAATAGGCACTGCCACAAAGAGTGCCTATCCTTTTGCTACTACCAAAAGCAAGGTCTTGTGAGGGCTACTCAGACGTAGGAAGGTAGAGTTTGCTTATCTAATAAAGTAAGAGGCAGAATTCACAACGAGAATCCTGCTTCTTATGCATTATCAGGGATAGACTGTGATTTCTTCCGTGATACCTAAGACATCCAATGCATCCCTCATCCATTTATGCAACCGAGGGTTATTTTTTCGAGGTCTAATTGCTGTATACACTTCCGAAACATCCGTATATCCAGAAAGAAAGTCTCTGAATTTTTCAATTATAAACTTCTTGTCGGAACCTGAATTTAACACAGCAATCTGTGCCTCTTGTTTGAGAACAAAGATGGCAGTATTCCAATCAGTTGGGTTGTGAGAGTTAATGAGTTTCCATCCAGAGTTTATCAACACTTCTTTTTTATCATGAATCCATTTGCTCTTTCCAGAACCTTTTTTCCCCTCTATGAGATACACTTTCTTCATAATCAGCATTATTTAGTTGATAGTTTCAAGTATTGCAAGGAAAATGCCAAGAGATAATATGGTGACACTTTGTCATATTTCGTGATTGCCTTTTGCCTCCTTTCTTTTGCTCGCTTGCTCGTTTCAAAGACAAAGCAAAGAAGCCCGAAGCGATTAAGCAAATCACTTCGGGACTTTTTAGGGGATAGGCCTTAGGCTACACGGCTTTGTATCTGTTTGCTGTTCTGATGTACGAGCTCGATGATGCGCTGTGATACTTGGTATTTTGATTCACAAGCCACAGCACTGAAGAATTTCCATTGTCTGCAAGGATCGCTCAATGGTCTCTATCGGCTTGCCGTCAATACTTGCCGATAGGATGAGGCTCTTTTCCTTGAGATGATACTCATTGGTAAATACGCAATGGTGTAGAGCTTGCCCTTACTCTATTATACTCCTGCACGCTCTCCAGCACTCGGATTTGGATGGTGCCATCAGTGAAGGCTATCCCAAAGAATGGTGCTTTGAGTTTTTGAAATCGTGCTTCCTCCTCTAGCGCTTTCTGTCTCGTTTATGCTCTTCTTGTTCTCTCTTGTCGGGTCCGCAACCGTCGGAGAACCTCATTGTGGGCATGTTGTAAGTCTTCGGGGCAAACGTAGTGGGCATTGTGAATGTATCGACCAAACCTTATGAGCACATCGATATAGTCGCATCATAGGGCAATGTCTGTAATGTCATAGCTCCTTCGGAGTGTGATTTTGTAGGCTGGCCAATAGGCATCCCAATTCCTTGGACGGCTGAGAAAGTAAGCGAGGTGCTCGGTGCGTCCAGCTTTCAGTAGGGTCTCGGCTCTACTGTCTGTGAGAAGGGCTGGGATAAGACTGCTGCGGGCAATCCCATAGTACTTCCCCTCAAAGCCATTCCTCTTTAGGGTATCACTTTAACCTTAGGGCTTAAGGTACAACGAGCAACGAAGCGGTAGGCTTCGTTGTCACGACGAATAGCCATAGGTGAGTAGTAAGCAAAGTTATCTATACAATGCCCCATCGTTTGCTGTACGGCGACAATCGACTGCTTGCCACGCTCATTCCACCAATACTGGCCAATCTCCATGATGGAGGTGCTGTCTTGGTAGCCTTTCTCCATGCTTGCAATAAGCAAGAACATACACAAGATTTGGTACTCTCCCGAAGTGGTTAGTACTGTGAAAGACTGCCGTTGCCTTAACTTCCTCGCACTTGTCGTTATGACCTCTAAGCCTGCTTCGACAGGCTCAATTATTTGCCACGAATGACCACAGTCCATGCAAGTAGTGTTGCCCTTGAGTATGCGATAGGCAAAGTGGTCAATGCACTCACGGAATGCGCACTGTATCTGTGTCTTCGTTATCGGGCGGAGGTACTTGCTTTGAGCGAGGACGGCTTGCTCAAACGTGTTTCTTGGTTTCATAGGCTACATTTCAAATTATTGCTGTCCGCAAACTTCAAAACGACACGATTTCCCTATCCGCAACGCCCATCAATTGGCGTTGCGGATTCCTTTTTCGAAAAGTAAGCGCCCCTTAGTCAAAGAGTGAAGGTTCGGCAGGTGGATTATCGTGAGTATCCAAGATCTTCAACCAATCTTTTTCGGTATGCTCAAAGAAACTATAGCAGTCAATGTAGTACATGAGCATGATGCGCACCATCGTGGCCAAATTAGGGAAACTCCAATTGCGTTTGATTCGCTTTTGCAGCACCATGAGCAGTAAATTAGCGATCAATATGACCCAAATCTGAATATTGATGGCATTGGCACTCCGCCGCTGTGGTAGTTGGAGGGGCGGAGGATGAAGGAATCCCCCTTGGCCGCCGAGGTGAAACAAATGTCGGAGGGCACAAACTCGTTGGCATGAATATTGGCGTGAACTTTGATGCCGCCCTTCTTTTCCCCGGTCTTCAGATGCTGCCTACGCCTTTGAAAATGAGATTGGAGAAGAGGGATATGGTCGTCGAATCGATGATTTCAAGCGTTCGATCCACTTTGGACACCCGCGCTGTCGGCTGTCCGCGGAAAGCACGCGCTTATAAGTGGCGTACAGCTCTCCGTAGATGGCTTCGAAGATACATTCGTTGAGGCGCAGGTTGGCATCCGAGAATGTGGAGCGACACAGCATGGCGTTATAAACCAAAAGGCTGAAGTCCAACAATGGACTTTAGCCTTATTTTATGTGGAGAGAAAAACTTTTACCGGACAGCAATAAAAGAGAAAGGAGAATTGCTTAGCCCATACTCAGGTTTTTGAAGGTACAAACAAAAAAGAGGAGTCCGTATCATGACTTTCGTCTGATACGGACTCCTGTATTTCAGTCCTACATTCTTTGCTGTTGTCTCTTTCGAGACGAACAACTGAGGAATGGAACGTTTACTCAGTAGGCCACATATAGTGTGGGATACTACTGCGTGAGATCGTGAACTTAATCTTCGAGTGCACGTTGGCGCACTTGCGGATTGATGTAGGCCGGCCAACGCTTCTTGAAGCGAACCGTGATCGGTTGACCTTCGATGCTACAAGCACCCGCCGAAACGATGCGACGGTAGTAAACCGTGTTACCGAAACGCTTCGTTTCCGTGAACGTTTCATCATTACCAATGTTCACCCAGGTCTTTTTGTCGGCACTGCGCTGCCATTGGTACGTGCGGTTCG
>ERZ1699231.92-NODE-92-length-30856-cov-3.717140_pt1 | contig 30856 bp, 21 predicted proteins | sample MGYA00581551_ERZ1699231 | MGnify/ENA primary metagenome ERZ1699231 (study PRJEB42319, sample SAMD00040326) | human oral metagenome | material: saliva | host: Homo sapiens | study: EMG produced TPA metagenomics assembly of PRJDB4115 data set (Metgenomic analysis of... | reverse complement strand
GACCTCTATCTCTCACTACTCCGTTCTGAAGCCGCACACCACTGATGGCACCGCTATGAAGGTTGCCGGCGGTAAGGGCGGCGGCAACGGTACCGGTGGTGCCGGTGGCGAGCAGCCCCTGCTGTACAACGAAAAGGCTAATGTCTTCGGTGTTATTGGCTTCAAGAGCCAGAACAAGCAGGTGCTCTTCAGCTCCTCCACCGCAGGTGAAACCGGTGGTAACGGCTTCGATGGTAAGGGTGGCGACGGTGTCTTCGCATACTCCTACCAGATCGACAACAACGATATCTCCAAGCTGGAAATCGTTCATGCGACCAACCCTGTTAACCTCAACGATAAGACCAACCTGGACAAGGACTCCACCCTCAAGTCCTTCAACGGTCACCAGACCGTTGTCTCCGCAGGTGGTGGCGCAGGCTACGGTGGCGGTGGCTCCGGTGCTGCTCGCGGCCTCTCCTCCATCATTACCTCCCAGAAGTGGAACGGTAACGAAGAGCCCACTCGTTACCGCCAGAACGTTGGCGCACTGATGCAGGCAGGTTCCGGTGGCGCAGGTGGCTCCTACCTTGCTCCTAGCGTAACTGACGGCTCCATCAAGTCCGCAGGCAACGGTGGTAACGCATCCGGCGTACGTAACCCCGGTTCCGTGAAGATTACCTTCTGCAAGCGCTCCTAATAGCAGTAGCATCTAGGGTCCTCACTCTGAGTGAGAACTCATAACGATATTCCCCGGCTGAATTATCAGCCGGGGAATATTGTTTTAATCGGCAGAAGCTGAACACCACAGAATCCAGAACTCCAGAATCCAGAACCCCAGAAGCCAGTGGGCGCCGAGTCGAACCAGAAGGGTAGGGGGAGTGGCATGGCAGGAGCTACAGCTAGTCAGGCGCCGTCTAGCCCAGAGTCTGAGAACCCGCCCGCACACTCTACCGCCCACCCGTGGTGCGTATTAGGGTAGAGGCATGACTGAAGCACGTAGCATCGACCTCGCCGTCATCCCCGGCGACGGCATCGGCCCCGAAATCATTACCGAAGCCCAGCGCATCCTCACCCGCGCCTGCGAGCTCGAAAACATCACCGTAACCCCCACCCACTACAAGCTCGGCGCCGAGCACTGGCTGGAAACCGGTGAAACCCTGCCCGACTCCACCATGGACGCCCTCAAGAAGCACGACGCGATCCTCTTCGGCGCCATCGGTGCAGACCCGCGCAGCGGCAAGATTCCCTCCGGCCTCATCGAACGCGAAATGCTCCTGAAGCTGCGCTTCGCCTTCGACCACTACATCAACCTGCGCCCCTCCCGCCTGTACCCCGGCGCAGTTTCCCCGCTTGCCAACCCCGGCAACATCGACTTCGTGGTTGTGCGTGAAGGCACCGAAGGCCCCTACATCGGCAACGGCGGCGTGATTCGCCAGGGCACCCCCCACGAAATCGCCACCGAAGTCTCCCTCAACACCGCACACGGTGTGGAGCGCCTGGTACGCTACGCCTTCGAGCTGGCATCCACCCGCCGCAAGAAGGTCACCCTCGTGCACAAGACCAACGTGCTCACCCACGCAGGTCGCCTCTACAACCGCTACTTCACCGAAATCGCGGCTGAATTCCCCGAGGTTGAGACCGACTACCTGCACATTGACGCGACCACCATCTTCATGGTCACCGACCCCGCCCGCTTCGATGTGATCGTCACCGACAACCTCTTCGGCGACATCATCACCGACCTCGCAGGTGCAGTCACCGGCGGTATCGGCTACGCCGCCAGCGGCAACATCAACGCCGTCGGCGAGTTCCCCTCCATGTTCGAGCCCGTACACGGCTCCGCACCGGACATCGCCCGCCAGAACAAGGCAAACCCCACCGCCGCAATCCTCGCCGGTGCCATGCTGCTGCGCCACCTCGGCCACGATGCAGCCGCAGCCCGCATTGAGGACGCTGTCGAGGCAGATATGCGCGAAAACGGCGCCACCGTGCGCGGTACCGATCAGGTCGGCGCGGACGTACTCGCACGCCTAGGCTAAGCTCACCTGGCTAAAATTGGCTCGGCTAAAACCCGCCAGCCGTAGCCGCTGAACGCAAAACACCCGTGAAGCCCGGAAGGAACACACCTTCCGGGCTTCACCTGTTCACATCCTGAATGAGAGAAAAGGTGCGCATGCGGCAAACTCATCTTTCCGGTACTCTAAAACAGGTCAGGCACACCCGCCCGGCACCTCGGCGGTGGACACCATCCACCACTAGCTTTGATGCATCCAACTAGCACAGACCGCTAGATGCACCATCTGCCCCGCACGACAACGCGCCCGGCGGCACACACCGGTTCTACGCCCCGACGCGAGAACCGCGAATCAAAGAACGCCTGCACAAGCAACTAGACAAAGAGGAACGCAGAACGATGGCCATCGAATTCAGCCACGAAGCAAACCAGTCACCCGCCACCGCCGAACGCCGCGCCGAAATCCTTGCAAACCCCGGCTTCGGTGACTACTTCACCGACCACATGGTCACCATCGACTGGGAAGGCGACTACAAGACCGGTGGCACCTGGTACGACGCACGAGTTCACCCCTACGGCCCGCTCGTCCTCGACCCCGCAGCATCCGTGTTCCACTACGGCCAGGAAATCTTCGAGGGCATCAAGGGCTACCGTCACGCTGACGGTTCCGTGTGGACCTTCCGCCCCGAAAAGAACGCGGCACGCTTCGCGAACTCCGCACATCGTCTCTCCCTACCGCAGCTGCCCGCCGAGACCTTCATTGAGTCCCTGCGCCAGCTGATTAAGGCGGACGAATCGTGGGTGCCCACCGGCGACGGTGAAGCCTTCTATTTCCGCCCCTTCATGATCGCAACCGAGGCGTTCCTGGGCGTTCGCCCCGCACGCCACGTGCAGTACCACGTGATTGGCTCGCCCGCAGGTAACTACTTCGGCACCCCCGAACCCGTGGACATCTGGCTCTCCACCACCTACGCCCGCGCAGGCGAAGGCGGCACCGGTGCAGCGAAGTGCGGCGGTAACTACGCAGCATCCATGATCGCGCAGACCGAGGGCGAGAAGCACGGCTGCAAGCAGGTCATCTTCAAGGACCCGCACCGCGGCGACGCCATCGAAGAGCTCGGCGGTATGAACGTGTTCTTCATCTTCGGCAAGGAAAACAAGATTGTTACCCCCGAACTGACCGGCACCATCCTGGAGGGCGTGACCCGCTCCTCGCTGATTCAGCTGGCCAAGGACCGCGGCATGACCGTCGAAGAGCGCGCAATCACCCTCAACGAGTGGCGTGAAGGCGTGGCAAACGGCGACATCACCGAAATCTTCGCCTGCGGCACCGCAGCAGTGGTCGCACCCATCGGCAAGCTCAAGGCAGAAGACTTCGAGATTCCGGCACCCACCGAGCACTTCGGCGAAATCTCCAAGAGCCTGCGCGAAGAGCTCGTCGGTATTCAGCTCGGCACCGTTGAGGACCGCCACGGCTGGATGACCCGCCTCATCTAAAACGTGAATCTAACGTAACCAGCGAAATCCCCGCAGGATGCCTCGCCCGACCCCGTACGTCGCGCGGTGAGCAACCCGCGGGGATTCGCTGTGCCCGCTAAAACCCGACCCGCCGCCCCCGCCCTCGAAGGCTGGTACCCTAGAAAGTATGCGTATTGCACGATTTACCGTAAATAATGAGCTCCACTTCGGGCTGGTAGAAGGCGACGCAGGCGAAGAAACCCTGCGCGTACTCGCCGGCGACCCCTTCTACTCGGGCATCGAACCGACCGGCACCACCTACCCCATCGACCAGGTGCGCCTGCTCGCCCCGATCATCCCCCGCTCCAAGGTGATTGGAGCGATCGCAAACTGGGCTGGAACCGAGGCGCCCGCCTCTCCGCAGTTCTTCCTCAAGCCCAACACCACCGTGATTGGCCCCGGCGACCCCGTGACCCTGCCCGAGTACTCCGAAGCCGTCAGCGCAGAAGGTGAACTCGCTGTCGTTATCGGTCGTATCGCCAAGTCCGTGCCTCTTGAGCGCGTGCACGAGGTCATCTTCGGCTACACCGTGGCAAACGACCTCACCGCCCGCGACCTGCTCGAAGACCGCCAGTGGACCCGCGCCAAGGGCTTCGACGGCTCCACCCCGCTCGGCCCCTGGATCGAAACCGATCTGGATACCGACTCGCTGAACATCACCACCTGGGTTGACGGCGACGTCGTGCAGGAAGGCAACACCTCCGAAATGCACTACTCCGTAGCCGAACAGGTTGCCGCAGCCTCCGAAATCTTCACCCTGCTGCCCGGCGACGTACTGCTCACCGGCACCCCCGCCGGCATCAGCGTACTGCGTGACGGCAACGAAGTAGAGGTCGAAGTCGAAGGTATCGGCTCCCTCGTCACCCGCGTGCGCGACTAAACAGCCCGCACCCAAAAACGTAACGTACATCCTGAAACACACCGTCAAGGAGACATCATGACCGAATACCACGGTCCCGTACTCAACAGCCCCGCAGACACCCGCGTCCGCTTCTGCCCCTCGCCCACCGGCACCCCGCACGTGGGCATGGTCCGCACCGCCCTCTTCAACTGGGCGTACGCACGCCACACCGGCGGCAAACTGATCTTCCGCATCGAAGACACCGACGCAGCACGCGACTCCGAAGAGTCGTTCAACCAGGTGCTCGAATCCCTGCACTGGCTCGGCATCAACTGGGACGAAGGCGTCGGCGTCGGCGGCCCCCACGAGCCCTACCGCCAGTCCGAGCGTAAGGCCGCAGGCATCTACAACGAGATTTTCGAAAAGCTCGTTGAAGGCGGCTACGTGTACGAAGACTTCTCCACCCCCGACGAGGTGAAGGAACGCCGCAAGGCAGCCGGTCAGGACCCGCAGCTCGGCTACGACAACTACGACCGCAACCTCACCGAAGAGCAGAAGGAAGCCTACCGCGCAGAAGGCCGCCAGCCCGTGTGGCGCCTGCGCATGCCCGACGAAGACATTACCTTCAACGACCTCGTTCGCGGTGAAATCACCTTCAAGGCCGGTACCGTACCCGACTACGTGGTCGTCCGCTCCAACGGCGACCCGCTGTACACCTTCGTGAACCCCGTCGACGACGCACTCATGGGCATCACCCACGTGCTGCGCGGTGAGGACCTGCTTTCCTCCACCCCGCGTCAGATTGCGCTCTACCGCGCACTCATCGACACCGGCGTGACCAGCTTCATCCCCGAATTTGGTCACCTGCCCTACGTCATGGGCCAGGGCAACAAGAAGCTCTCCAAGCGCGACCCCGAGTCGAACCTCTTCCTGCTGCGCGACTCCGGCTTCATCAAGGAAGGCCTGCTGAACTACCTGTCCCTGCTGGGCTGGTCCCTCTCCGCAGACCAGGACGTCTTCAGCATCGACGAGCTCGTCGAGCACTTCGACGTACACGACGTTGTCGCCAACCCCGCACGCTTCGACGTGAAGAAGGCAGAGTCCATTAACGGCGACCACATCCGTGCGCTCGACCCCAAGGACTTCCGCGACCGCCTCATCCCGTACCTGCAGGCAGCCGGCGTACTTGGCGAAACCCTCACCGAGCGTGAAGAGCAGGTCCTCACCGAAGCTGCACCCCTCGTTCAGGAGCGCATGCAGCTGCTCGGCGAAGCACCCGGTCTGCTCGCATTCCTCTTCAAGGCTGACGAAGAAATCAGCACCGCAGACGACGCACGCAAGCAGCTCAAGGAATCCGCACCGCAGGTCCTCGCCGCCGCAATCGAAGCTCTGGAACCCCTCGAGGACTTCACCGCAGCCAACATCGAAGCAGCCCTGCGCGCCGCAATCGTCGACGGCCTGGAAATCAAGCCGCGCCTCGCATTCGGCCCCGTGCGTATCGCAGTGTCCGGTGAGCGCATCTCCCCGCCCCTGTTCGAATCCATGGAAATCCTGGGTAAGGAATCCTCCCTCGCACGCCTGCGCAAGCTTGCCGCTGAACTGAGCTAACCATGAGCCAGCCGAATAACCAATCCATCATCGGCAAGGCGCTGCTCAAGGGCACCCTCATGGCGCTCACCAACGCCTGCATTATCTGGCTGATTCTGTACATCGCCAACATGGACAAGTCCGTCTTGATGGTGGTCGCTGTTGTCGTTGCGGCAGCCTTCGGATACGTGACTGCCTACTTCGAGGCGCGCGCCGCCCTGAACGCTCAAGAAGCTCAGGCACGGCACGCCCGCGGCGGCGACGTCAGCAGTTCGTCTGACGGCGTAGACACCTCGGACTCTTCGGACGAAGAGCGCGAGGACGACGAAGGCGACTTCGTGGACCCGGGCCCCGACCCGGACGCGGGCGACTTCGACGCCGGAAGCTCCAGCAGCTACAGCAGCTCGGACTACAGCAGCTACAGCAGCTCCGACTACTCTGGCGGCGGCGATTCCGGTGGAGGCGACTCCGGCGGTAGCAGCGACTAAGCTCTTAAGCTCTAGAGAATCCCCTTATCCAATGGGAATCCGACGACCGAAAGGTCTGAAGAAACCCGGCGATAAGGGGATTTTTTCGCAAATTTGAGAATATTTTTTGTGATGGATATTTCCTGTAAAACTACTAGTCAGAATGTTTTATGTGGGTGAATATGGCTCCATTTGGAGGAGTGTGGCAAGAATTTGGTTTGCGCATCTCGGCAAAGGCTCGTATAGTAGTACATGTTGTTGCGACGAACTGAAAAGTTCAAAGCGAAACATGCGGTTGTAGCTCAGTTGGTAGAGCACCACCTTGCCAAGGTGGATGTCGCGAGTTCAAGTCTCGTCAACCGCTCCACTGAAGCCCCGAGGTTCGCCTCGGGGCTTTTTTTGTTGTCTCTAGAAGTTTTAGTGTCCCCGGAAGTTTTAGCTTTCGGAAATGGGGGAGGCGGGCGGGAGTCTTGCGATCTTTTTCCGGAGTGACTGCTTTGGGGAGCTTGCTGCTCGGGGGGCAGTGTGGGGAGAAAAAATCTTCAAAAATTCTGGGGTGCAAAGCGTGCGGGGGAGAGGCTGAAACTGCTCTCCGAGTCCTCCTGAAGCTGCTTTGAGGGGTGAAAACCGGCCCCAAAACCCTCTTTTTGAAGAAATTTAAAAAACTTTTCGACCCCAAAAACCCCGGAAACACGCGGAAGTAGCGGGTATAAAACCGTAAATGTGAGGCGGCTCTCCAGATTTCGGCTTGCACGCCTCCAGAAAGACCCGTATAGTTATTACTCGTTCCGGTGAAAAGCCGAAGGGCGAAAAGCGGAACAGTAACTCAATAGAGTAATGGGATATGGTGTAATTGGCAACACGAAGGTTTCTGGTTCCTTTGTTCTAGGTTCGAGTCCTGGTATCCCAGCTAACCTCCTTACGGAGGTTGCGGCCCCATCGTATAGCGGCCTAGTACTCCGCCCTCTCACGGCGGCAACACCGGTTCAAATCCGGTTGGGGTCACACTAGGAAAAAAGCCTTGATTCTTCGGAATCAAGGCTTTTTTGTTTACCCAGCACCTCTAAGTCTAGATTCGGTAATGACTTAGCGACTTCAGCCATGGTTAAAAGCTATCCCTCAAGACGCTAACCCAGTCCCAAAGTCCGTACCTCATGACCAGAGTCCATAAGTCATTACTGAACCTGCAGTCACCTCAATCGGAGGAAGCAGTGCATGAGCAGAGAAGAAGAATCTCCTCGAAAAGCTACAAGTGTTTCGAGAAGCCACCATTTTTGTGGCTTTTCGAAACACAAGTGGCTTCTCGGCGGGAAAGAAAAAAGGGGAGCGCAAAATTTGACCTTCACGCCAAGCCTCGGTATAGTCTTATCCGTAAGCGTGATTGGCGCAGTGGTAGCGCGCTTCGTTCACACCGAAGAGGTCACTGGTTCGAACCCAGTATCACGCACCAATAACCCCCGTTTCAAGGAACGGGGGTTTTATTATGCCCACCGGTATTTGTGCCCACAAGCAGTACAAACCCAGCCGCGGACACAACCACCCGAGAATGAGGTACCCCGTGACAACACCCGAACTCGCCGCAGCCACCGACTACGGACGCATGTACGCGCGCGTCCGCGGAGGAGAACCCCTCGTCCCCTCCATCACCACCGTCATCGGGCAGCACGCCAACGACCTCAGCGGCTGGCACGGGTACATGGCAGCCAAAGCCGCCCTCGAAGACCAGCGCGCCTACCGCGCCACCGGATCCCACGGCCTCAAATTCGCCATCATCCGCGACGCAGCCAGCGCCTCCGAACGATACCGCGACGCAGCCGCCGCCCGAGGCGACCGCGTCCACAACTACGCCGAAGCCGTCGCCCTGCGCGCCATGGGCCGCGAACACAACCTCGACGAAAGCCGCGAACAGCTCATCCTCAACGGCGAACAGGCCTACGCCGACCGCTTCGACGAATGGTGGGAAGCCTTCAAGCCCCGCCCCCTCGCCGCCGAAGTCACCATCTGGAACGACACCGTCGGCTACGCGGGCACGCTCGACCTCGTCGCAGAAATCGCGGGCCGAACCTGCATTATCGACTACAAAACCAAAGGCACCGACAAACGCGGCCGCGTCAAAGCACTCGACGAGAAAGTCGTCATGCAGCTCGTCGCCGGACTCAAAGCTGAAGAATCCATCGTTGACCCCGACGAAGGCACCTGGGAACCCTGGAAATACGGCGACGCGCCCGTCCTCATGGGCGTAGCCCTCGGCGAAACGCAGGTGCTGCCGCAGCAGGCAAACCCCGCCGTGCTCGAACGTAACTGGTACAAGTTCTGCGCGCTGCGCCGCGTCTGGGAATTCGACCGCCAGGTCCAAGAATTTGAAGACCCCGCGCTCATGCCCGTAGTACCGCCGCCGGCGGCATAGGGGAGTAGCGGGCGTAGGGGAGAGACCCGCCCCCCGAGGAGATGAGCCCAGGGAGGTGAGGTTCAGCCCTCACCCTGCCGCCTCTACCCCCAGCGCCTCGATTCGTTCTAGATTCGCGCTACTGAATCGGCGACAATAGAACAATAGGCAGAACGGCGCGCGCCCGCTGTGAAGAATACGCCTGCTGCGAGAACCTGCTCCTGGGAAAACCGCCAGCGCAGTTCTGCCACCATAGTGAAATCCGTAAGCACATTCCCGGCACCTGCCGGCAGAGGAGAACCATGACCATCCTGAGCATCCGCACCGTGGGCGACCCGGTGCTCCGCAGCGTCTGCGACCCCATTACCGTCTTCGACGATGACCTGGCACGGCTCATCGACGACATGCTAGAAACCATGTATGACGTGGGCGGCGTGGGCCTTGCAGGCCCGCAGGTTGGCATCTCCAAGCAGATCTTCACCTTCGGCGGCATTGACGACCGCGAAGGCTACATCATCAACCCCGTACTCGAAGTCGGCGAAGAAGACCAGGAAGGCGGCGAAGGCTGCCTATCCGTGCCCGGCCAGAAGTCCGCGACCCCGCGCAAGAACTGGGCGCGCGTGACCGGCGTGGACCGCCACGGCGAACCCCTCGTGCTGGAGGGTGAAGGCCTGTTCGCCCGCATGCTGCAGCACGAAACCGACCACCTGCACGGCAAGCTCTTCATCGACCGCCTCGTGGGTGAAGACCGCCAGCGCGTGATGCGTGCCCTGCGCGCCGCAGACTACAACACGGTCGCCGCTAAGACCGTGACCGAGCGTGCAGCCCGCGTGGGCGGTGCCTTCGGCGGCGGTGGCGCGTTTGGCGCCGGTTCTGCAGGTTCCTCGTTCGGCAGCTTCGGAAAGTAGGCTCACATGCTCAACATCATTTACGCAGGCACCCCCGACGTTGCCGTGCCCCCGCTCGACTACCTGGCGAACTCCGATAAGGTGCGCGTGGTCGGCGTGCTCACCCGCGAAGATGCCCCCGTGGGCCGCAAGCGCGTGCTCACCCCCTCCCCGGTCGCGCAGCGCGCCGAAGAGCTCGGCCTGCCCATCGTGAAGGCAAACCGCTGGAACGACGAAGCCGCCGCAGCCATCGCTGAACTGAACGCTGACGCAGCCGCCGTGGTCGCCTACGGCGCCCTGCTGCCGCTGCCCGCGCTGGAATCCCTGCGCTACGGCTGGGTCAACCTGCACTTCTCCAAGCTGCCCGCATGGCGCGGCGCCGCCCCCGTACAGCGCGCCCTCATTGCCGGTGAGCAGGAAATTTTCTCCACCACCTTCCTGCTCGAAGAAGGCCTGGACACCGGCCCCACCTTCGAACAGGAATCCACCCCCGTAGCCGCCGACGACACCGCAGGTACCGTGCTGATGCTCCTCGCCACCAGCGGCGGCGCACTGCTTGAACGCACCTTCGAACGCCTCGAAGCGGGCGAAAGCGGCACCGTGCAGGTCGAGGACGAGTCGGTCAGCTACGCCTCCAAGATGAGCATTGCCGACGGCCGCCTCACCTGGACCGAACCCGCCGAACAGATCCTGGCACGCTTCCGCGGCGTGACCCCCGAACCCGGCGCATGGTGTGAACTGGGCGAAAACCGCTTCAAGATCGGTGGTCTGGCGGTTGCCGACGAGCGCCTGGCCCAGACCCTGATCGAGGCGAACGGCGGCCCCCTCGCACCCGGCGCGGTGCGTCTGCACGCAAAGAAGGTGCTGGTCGGCACCGGTACCGAACCGCTGATGCTGCTGCAGGTTCAGCCTGCCGGTAAGAAAATGATGGATGCGCCCGCGTGGGCTCGCGGCGCTGGCAAGGACATGGCGGAAGGCCTGGTGGTACTCGCATGAGCAACGAAAAGCGCCCCTACAAGGGAGAACACGGCAAGCCCGGTCACGCTGGCAATGGCAAGCCCGGCAACGGCAAGTTCAGCCAGGGTAGCGGTCAGGGTAAGTTCAATCAGGGCAGTGGCCAGGGTGAGGGCGGTGCGAAGCGTAAGCGTCGCCGCCGCTCCGGCGCTGGCAGCGGCTCTGATGTGAGTGAGCAGAACCGCCAGCGTTCGCAGAATAGCCGCCCGCAGAAGTGGGACGACAACTCCCGCAGCGAATCGCGTACCGGCCGCCGCTTTGACGGCCTGACCAGCGTCGAACGCGCCGCACGCCGCGCCAAGACCGAGCACGACGACACCAAACGCGGTGGCGGCGGCACCTCCCAGCGCAATAAGAGCGGCCACGAACGCAACCGCCGCTCCATGTCCGCCCGCGAATTCTCCGCGGCGGCACCCTCCGCACGCTCGCGTACCGCAGACACCGCCCGCGCAACCGTCTTCGACGTACTGCGCTCCGTGGCGGAATCCGACGCCTACGCGAACCTCGTGCTGCCCAAGGCGATTCGTAGCCACCGCCTCGACCACCGCGACGCAGGCTTCGCCACCGAGCTGACCTACGGCACGCTGCGCCACCAGGGCACGTACGACGCAATCCTCAGTCGCTGCGTAGACCGCCCCATCGAGAAGGTCGGCACCACCACCCTGATCGTGCTGCGCATGGGCGTGCACCAGCTGCTGAACATGCGCGTTCCCGCCCACGCGGCGCTGAACCAGAGCGTGTCCCTGGCACGTGAAAAGATCGGTGCGGGCCCGGCAAGCTTCATCAACGCGGTGCTGCGCCGCGTCTCCGAGCGCACCCCCGAAGAGTGGTACGAACTCATCATCGAGGACGCGAAGGACGACACCGAGCGCATGGCTCTGCTCGCCTCGCACCCCGCCTGGATTGTGCGTTCCATGCGTCAGGCACTGGTGGCGCACGGTCGCCCCGCCGCCGAAATTGAGCAGCTGCTTGAGGCGGACAACCTCGCCCCCGTGGTGAACCTGGTGGCACTGCCCGGTCTGGGTAGCCTTGATGAGGCACGCGAACAGGGCGCCGTTGACGGTGAGCTGGTTGAGGGCTCGGCGCTGTACGCCTCCGGCGACTTGGCACGCCTGGAATCGGTGCGTGAAGGCACCGTCCGTGCGCAGGATGCCGGCTCCCAGCTGGTGGCACGCGCGCTTGCCGCCGCACCCCTGGACGGCACCGACACCGCCTGGCTCGACCTGTGTGCGGGCCCCGGCGGTAAGGCGGCGCTGCTCGGCGCTATCGGTGTTCAGCGCGGCGCATCCCTGGTCGCCAACGAGGCGGCACCGCACCGCGCCCAGCTCGTGGAATCCTCCATGCGCCCCCTGCCCGAGGACAGCTACACGGTGCTCACCGGTGACGGCCGCCAGATTCGTGAGACTCTGCGCAAGAACGCCTCCGCACTGCCCGGCTCCATTGAGCCCGGCCAGCTCTTCGATCGCGTGATGGTGGATGTGCCTTGCTCCGGTCTGGGCGCCCTGCGCCGCCGCCCCGAGGCGCGTTGGCGCAAGTCCCCGCGCGATATTGCCGAACTGCTGCCCCTGCAGCGTCAGCTCCTGGACGCAGCCATTGAGGCGACCCGCCCCGGCGGCCTCATCGCCTACGTGACCTGCTCCCCGCACGCGGCAGAAACCCAGAACATTGTTGCCGAGGTGCTCGAAAGCGGCGCGGTCAGCCTGCTTGATTCCGCCGCCGCACTGCGCGAAGTCGCCCTGCACACCGAAGGCGCGAACGGCGAGCCCGTGAGCGTGCTGGCGGGGGAGAAGGACCCCGGTCACACCCCCGAGATCAAGGTCAAGAAGGGTGCGCCGGTCGTGAAGGCTTCGGAGCACCCGACTACCGCGCAGCTGTGGCCGCACGTGCACGGAACCGACGCCATGTTCCTCGCCCTGCTGTGTAAGAACTAGCCGCTTCACCGCCTAGCATCATCCGCCATACGGCACGGATTTGAAAGGAACCCCATGGGTATTGCCATTAACCCGTCGATTCTCTCGGCGGATTTCGCGAACCTGCAGCGCGAGCTGGAGCGCATTTCCACCGCAGACGCCGCGCATATTGACGTGATGGATAACCACTTCGTCCCCAACCTCACCTGGGGCCCGCCCGTGGTCAAGCGTCTGCGCGAAATCTCCCCGGTGCCGTTCGACGTGCACCTGATGATTGAGGACGCCGACCGCTGGGCACCCGAATACGCCAGCATGGGCTGCGAATCGGTGACCTTCCACGCGGAGGCGGCTATCGCCCCCATCAAGCTGGCGCGCACCCTGCGTGCTGAGGGTGCGAAGGCGGGTATGGCGCTGCGTCCGGCAACCGCCGTGGAACCCTACCTGGACATGCTCAGCGAACTGGACATGCTGCTGATCATGACCGTGGAACCCGGCTTCGGCGGCCAGGCGTTCCTGGACGTGACCCTGCCGAAGATCGCCCGCGCCGCCAAGGCGATTGAGGGCGCGAACCTGCCGGTGACCGTGCAGGTGGACGGCGGCATCACCGAAGAGACCATCCTGCGTGCCGCGGAGGCGGGCGCAACCTGCTTCGTTGCCGGTAGCTCGGTCTACGGTGTGGATGAGGCGCTCGGCGGCCCGGAGGCAGCAATCGCCTCCCTGCGTGCGGCGGCCGCATCGGTCAAGCGTTCCAGCGCCGGTTGCGGTTGCGGCTGCTAGCGGTGCCCCGCCGGTAACAGTGCCCAGTCACTGCCCGCATCTATAAAACCTCAACGCCCCGTTGTGAAGTCTGCGCCCCGTCGCGGCTCTTCGCGGCGGGGCGTTTTGCGTACCAGGCGTTCTCAACCGCCGCAGATTTATAGCAAGGTAACAGCAGGGGAGAGGGCCTGTTTAAATGACATAGTGTCAGCAAGACTATGACAAAGCGTGATATATGTTACCCCGCGCAATTCCGCGGCAAAACCGGGTATCCTGGCGGTCAGAGAAGGCAAACAGAACACATCTTGATGTAACACTCAGATATCTGTAAGGTTAGGTATAGTTTAGTCAAATCTAGGGGGAACTATGTCTTTCAACCGAACCGAGCTGACCGACGCCGAAAACCACGGCGCATCGGGCGTTAACCGCCGCGCATTCTTCGGCCTGGCGCTCGCCTCCTCGGCTGCTCTCGCCCTCGCGGCATGCAGCAGCGAGACCACCACGACCACCACTTCCGGCGGTTCCACCTCCGGCGGCAACAGCGGTACCCGCACCATCAAGGACATTGACGAGGAGAACGTAGAAGTTCCCGCCAACCCGCAGAAGGTTATCGTCCTCTCTGAGCCCACCCTCGACGGCCTGCTCGCCCTCGGCGTGACCCCCGTCGGTTCCGTCTCCGGTCGCGGCCAGTCCGGCGTGCCCAACTACCTTGCCGACCGCGCCAAGGGCGTGCAGATTATCGGCACCGTCGCCCAGGTCAACTACGAGCAGATTGGCAACCTTGATCCCGACCTGATTCTGGTCGACTCCACCGGCGTAGACAAGCGCTCTGAGGCCTTCGAAACCCTCAAGAAGATCGCTCCCGTCGTCTACTGCGGCTACGCGGGCGGCGACTGGCGCATCAACTTCCGCAACGTCGCCAACGCTATGAACATGGTCGACAAGGGCGAAGAAGTCATCAAGGCATACGAGTCAAACGCCGCAGCGCTGAAGGATCAGCTCGCCCCCAAGTACGGCGACAAGACCTTCTCCATCGTCCGCTGGGCAGGCAACGGCCCCGCCCTGATCCTCAAGGAACTGCCTGCCGGCCAGGTACTCAACGACCTGGGCCTCAAGCGCCCCGAGGCGCAGGACCGCAACGGCCAGGGCCACTCCGAACCAGTCTCTCTGGAGAACCTGGCAACCATCGACGCGGACTACATGTTCCTCGGCACCCTCGGCGGCGCAAGCCAGAAGAACCCGAACGCACAGGGTACCGCAGGTCTGCAGGGCGCTGAAGAAGCACTGAATAAGGCGAAGGAAACCTCCGGCTTCACCAACCTGAAGGCAGTCAAGGACGACCACGTGATTCTCGTGGACGGCTCCAAGTGGACCTCCACCGGCGGCCCGCTGCTGCTCGAGGGCATTATCGAAGACGTCAAGAAGGCGCTTCCGCTCTAAACGCCCCGCTCTAAATACCCTGTGAAGCAATCACCCGCTGAAGCTTCCGCCACCCTTCCCACCGCGACCTAAAAACCGCGGCGGGAAGGGGATGCACGACCCACCACACCATCCTCAAGGACCACCATGACCGAAACTCGACCCGTGCGCACCGCAGCCCGCTACGGTGCCGTCGTGGCTCTCGCCGGCGCGCTCATCACCCCCGGAGCAGCGCTGACCGGCTCCACTCTCGCATTCGCGGATACTCCCGCCGCCACCCAGCAGGAAGCTAAGGCTGCCGTGACCATCTCCACCGAGAAGTGGCGCGAAGGTAAGCTCGTGCTGCGCGGCACCGGCTTTACCAGCACCGCACCCGGTCGCGGCGCAGTGTTCGCCGTGAAGTTCCTCGACGCCCTGCCGGATGAAGCGCACCAGGCGATTAACCCGATCACCAAGAAGGGCGGCAACTCGCCCGCGAACTTCATGGCAACCGCCAAGGAGGACGGCACTTTTGAGGTTGAGGTGTCCCTGCCGACCCCCGAAAACACCGGTCTGACCGCTGAGCAGCTGAAGAACAAGGGCTGGACCGTGGAGGGTACCAGCCACCGTATTCAGGTGCTTTCCGGCTCCCTGGGTGGTACGGATGCGGACGGTAACACCTACGACCGTCGTGCATCTGTGTCGCAGAATATTACGCTGAGCGACCCGGCTCCGAGCCCGGCACCGACCGCAGAGCCCACCGCTGAGCCCAGTGCAACTGCAGAGCCTTCTGCAACTGCAGAGCCTTCTGCAACTGCAGAGCCTTCTGTGACTGCCGAGCCTACCGCGGACCCCTCTGCTACCGCTGACCCTAGCGCAACTGCAGAACCCACCCCGGCACCTACCGCAGAGCCGACCCCCGCGCCCAGCGAAGACTCGAAAACCTGCGCCCCCGCCGATGACTCCTTCACCCCGCGCCTGACCATCGAGAACCCCAAGGCGGTTCAGGGTGGCAAGCTGCACCTGACCGGTGACGGCTGGTGCAACCCCGAAGACAAGAAGGCATCCGTTATCGGTCTGAAGATTGACGACGGCAAGGTATCCCGTAACGACGCCACCGCGGTCAACGACAACCGCACCATCTGGGCTATCGTCACCCCCGACGAAAACGGCCACATCGACGCCTGGATTGACCTGCCCACCCGCGACAACGCAGCCTTCAAGAATGACGAGGACGCCGCAAAGTACGCCTCCGGTGAGCACACCCTGCGCCTGCTGACCGGTAGCCTGCGTGAGGGCGACCGATCCGGAACCTACGGCGGCGCCAACAGCCAGGGCGGCATCAACACCACCTTCACCATCGGTGAGTACGCCCCCGGTGACGCGCCCGAGCCGGTCAACGCCTCCGAACTGACCGCTGGTAATGGCGTGCAGGTGAGCCGTGACGGCTCCACCGTGACCGTAACCGTGCCGAACGCTGAACCGGGTACCTGGGTGTACGCCGCTACCTACCTCGGCAACTCCCCGCAGACCCTCTACGGCTCCGGCTGGAAGCGCCTGGATGGCAACCGTAGCTTCAGCTACGAAACCAGCGTGAGCATGCCCGCCGCAACCTACCGCGTGGTTGTGCACAACGGCAACCAGGGCGCTGAAAATGCGGTGCTCGGTTTTGCTGACATGACCGTGGAACGTGCTGTTACCCCTCGTCAGGACGTTTCCCGCGATGAGCAGGACGCCACCGACCAGCTGGTCGAAGAGCTGAACGAGAACCCGGCAACCAGCACCTCTACCGCGCCGGTTCCCATGCGTAACGCGGGCGGCCGCATCAGCACCCGCGCCACCGACGTGGATGCATCCCTCGCCGCGCTCTCGCAGAGCACCGCTCCGGTCGTGAACCGTGTGCAGGCTAAGGCGAAGGTTCAGAGCGCGCAAAAGACCCTGGCATCTAACCTGCAGAAGACTGATGGCGCCGCGAAAAAGGCTGTGAAGGCCGCAGCCGGTTCGAAGAACTCGCAGAACACGCAGGGCTCCCAGAACTCCGCCGCTGGCACCAAGGCACAGGGCCCGACCATTGAGGGTACTGAGCTGACCGGTCTGACCAAGTGGCTGGTCAACAACGCCAATAACCTGCTGCTCTCGGCCGCTGGCCTGGTGGTTTTGGCTGCGGCTCTGCTACTGCGCACCTCCAAGAAGTAAGCTCTCTGACCACACATTCACCTCGGCACCGGTCCACGCTCCACACTTCTGACCCTGCACCCTTGAACAGGGGCGTGAATCGGGTGCCTCCAACCATTCGGGTCACGACCCGCTGAACTGCACCTCCACGAACCCGGTAGCGTTCAGCTTTGACCCCGGTAATTTTGAAAGGACCACCATGCGTGCACCTTTTTCGGGAGCCCCGAAGGCATCCCTGACCTCTAAGGCGCTGACCGCCTGCGCTGCCGCAACCCTGGCGCTGGGCTTGGGTGTTGGCACCGCATCCGCTCTGCCTCCGGGCGGTGCAAAGGCATCGACCCCCGGCACCTCTTCGACCGTTTCCTCTTCTGTGAGCGAACACGGCGTGATTTCCTTTAGCGTGAGCGGTTTCCCCGCGAACACTGTGGTGTCCGTGAAGGTGGACGACGGTAACCTGTGCCCCTCCGACGCGGCACAGGGCGCTTGCGTGGTGCACCAGCAGAAGACCGATGGCAACGGTAACGTCTCCGGTTCCTTCGTTCTGCCGGATGTTGGCGCTGGCACCCACACTCTGCGTTTCCTTGCAACTGGTGAGAAGCGTGATAAGGACGGCAAGTACCTGGGTACTGAGGCGTACAGCAACCGTAGCCCCGAGTTCACCGTGGTGGGTGAGGGCGGTTCGGATAATTCCTCCTCGAACTCTTCGGGTTCTTCCTCGAACCGCGGCTCTTCCAGCTCGAAGAGCAACGGTGGTTCCTCGAACGGCGGCTCGAACTCTAACAACTCAGACTCTGCAGACGAGGCTCAGGGCTCTAACGATTCCAACGAGTCCTCGTCCAATGGTGGTTCGAACGGCTCCTCGAATGGTTCTGCAGGTGGCGCGGCTGAGGCTGAGACCGTGTACACCGACGCTGAGGGCAACACCATCACTAAGGAGGAGTACGACCGCCTGAACGCGGAAGCTGACTCTTCCGGTACCTCCGGTACCTCTGGCTCTTCCGCTGCGCCTGCTGCTTCGGCTTCTGCAAATGCCCAGAAGAAGGCGACCGCTTCGGCGAGCGCATCTTCTTCGTCTTCTGCGCGCGGTACTGCGTCGAACCCGAGCGCTTCAGCTTCGGGCGCGGCTAACACCGCATCCACCGTTCAGACCGTGACTTACGGTGCTGCGTTCCCGTGGATTGGCGTGGTGGTTCTGGGCGTAAGCATTGTGGGTGCCGCTGCGCTGCTGCTGACCCGTAAGCGCTAAGACTTAACGTCGGATGCGGGTGGGGGAGTAACCCGCCCGCTCCGGCGTTTCTCTCATTATCTACCGGTGTGCCGGGTGCCCCTCGTGTGGTGTGGGTGCGCCGGGTGTGCCTCCCCGTTTTCTTGTATCGAGCATAAGGAGCATAGTGGCCTTCACGAGCTCATTGTCCCGAGATGTTCAGCAGGAGAGTACGTCCCGTCAGGGTTCTGTGATTCAGGGGCAGAAGTTGGGTAAGCGCCTGGCTTTTCTGTTCTTGTTTGCGGTGCTTTTGGTGGGGGCTGTGGCTGCTTCTTTGCTGTTCGGGTCGAATAATCTTCCGCCGGATCAGGTTCTGGCTGTTTTCAATGGCACTGCTTCTGAGCAGGCGCAGACGATTGTGATGGAGCAGCGCATTCCGCGTACCTTGGTGGGTCTTGCGGCGGGTGCGGCGTTGGCGGTTGCCGGTTCTTTGATGCAGTCGTTGACTCGTAACCCGCTGGCTGAGCCCGGCCTGATGGGTGTGAATGCCGGTGCTGCGGTGGCTGTGATTGCTTCCGTGGTGGTTTTTGGCGTGATGGGTATTTGGCAGTACATGGTTGCTGCGACGATTGGTGGCGCGTTGGCTGCGGTGCTGGTGTACACGCTGGGTCGTGGTCGTGACGGGTCGATTGTGAAGCTCGCTCTGGCGGGTGTGGCGATTTCTGCGGCGCTGTCGGCGATTGCGCAGGGCCTGATTTTGGCTGATCAGGATGCATATAACGAGTTCCGTGTGTGGGTTGCCGGTTCGCTGGAGGGCCGCGGTATGGATATCGCGTCGACGGTGGGTCCGGTGATTCTGCTGGGTATGCTGGTGGCGTTCTTTGTGGCTCCTGCGATTAATGCTCTGAGTATGGGCGAGGAGGCGGCGACCAGCCTCGGCGTGAGTGTGCGTACGACCCAGAATTTGACGTTGCTGGCGGTGACGGTGCTTGCCGGTGCGGCGACTGCTGCGGTGGGTCCGATTGGTTTTGTGGGTTTGGCGGTGCCGTTTGTGGTGCGTGCCCTACTCGGTAATGATGTGCGCTGGGTGAATTATGGTTCGGCGCTGTTGGGTCCGGTGTGGCTGCTGTGTGCTGACGTGTTGGCGCGTGTGCTGGTGGCTCCGCAGGAGACTCAGGTGGGTATCGTGGCGACTCTTGCCGGTGCCCCGGTGTTCTTGTTCTTGATGACTCGTCGTAAGGTGGAGGCTCTCTAATGTCGAATTCTTCCGCTCTTTCGATGGCGACCGCCACCACCCCCGCTAATCGTTCGGCGCGTCGTCGTGGCCGCGATTTGGGTGGCCGCCCGGTGTTGACTGTGCGCGGTCCGCTGAGTGCTCAGGTGCCGTGGCGTGTGCTGATTTTGAATGTGGCGTTGGTGGTGCTGATTGCGGCGCTGGCGTTTTGGGGCATGTTGCAGGGTGATTATAAGATCGCCCCGGAGAAGCTGATCCCGGCGCTGCTGGGTGAGGGCAAGCAGATTACGGTGACTTTCGCTCAGCAGCGTGCGGCGCGTATTGTGGCGGCGCTTCTGGTGGGTGCGGCGCTTGGTCTCTCGGGTGCGATTTTCCAGGTGATTTCGGGTAATGCCCTGGGTTCGCCGGATATTATCGGCTTCACGAATGGTGCTGCGACCGGTGCGCTGTTGCAGATTATTGTCTTCAATTCCGGCCCCGTTGAGGTTGCTCTGGGTGCTGTGGTTGGTGGCTTGGCGACTTCGGTGCTGGTGTGGCTGTTGACGCGCCGCACGGGCCTGCATGGCTTCCGCTTGGTGCTGGTCGGTATTGGTGTGGGGTCGACCCTGGCGGCGTTCAATGCGCTGCTGGTGGTGCGTGCTTCGCTGACTCAGGCGCAGACCGCGGCGTCCTGGCTTGCCGGTTCGCTCAATGACATCACGTGGGAGCGCACCTACGCGCTGATGGGTCTGCTGCTCGTGGTGACTCCGCTGTTGCTGATGCTGGTCCGCCCGCTGGGCGCGATTCGTTTTGGTGACCAGGTGGCATCCGGTTTGGGTGTGAGCGTGAACGCGTACCGTGTGGCGGCTCTGTTTATCGGTGTGCTTCTGGTTTCGCTGGCGACCGCGACGACCGGCCCGATTGCCTTTGTCGCCCTGGCGGCACCGCACATCGCGAAGACCCTGTCTCGCAGTGGCGGGGTGGGCTTCACCTCCGCGGCACTTATGGGTGCGCTCATGGTGCTCGGCTCTGACCTGATTGGCCGATTCGCTGTTCCCGGACGCATCATTCAGGTGGGTGTGGTGACCGGCGCGATTGGCGGCCTGTACCTGATTTACCTGATTTACCTCGAAAGGAAGAAGAGCTAGTGAACGCTAGTGTGACGACCCGCCTTGAAGGCGAGAACATGGTGGTTGCCTACGGTGAGCATACGGTGCTCAACGGGGTAGATTTTCAGGTGCCGGAGGGGGAGCTGACCGTTATCCTGGGCCCGAACGCCTGCGGTAAGTCGACCACCTTGAAGGCTCTTGCCCGCGTGAACCCGCTCAAGGAGGGTGAGGTTCGCCTGGACGGCACCCCGCTGCCGCAGATGAAGTCCCGCGCCATCGCCAAGATCCTGGCGATGCTGCCGCAGACCCCGGAGGCGCCTAGCGGCGTGACCGTGGCGGATGTGGTGGCGCGCGGCCGCTACCCGCACCAGTCGCTGCTGCGTTCCTGGTCTGATGAGGACGAGCGCGCCTGCGTGGAGGCGATGCAGGCGGCGAACGTGCTGGAGCTTGCCGAACGCCCCATTGAGGCGCTCTCGGGCGGTCAGCGTCAGCGCGTGTGGATTGCCATGACCCTGGCGCAGCAGACCCCGCTGATTCTGCTCGATGAGCCGACCACCTACCTGGACATCACGCACCAGATTGAAGTGCTGAACCTGACGAAGAAATTGCATTCCGAAGGGCGAACGGTAGCCGTGGTGTTGCATGACCTGAACCTCGCTTTCAGGTATGCTACTCATGTTGTGTTAATGAAGCAGGGCCGGATTATCGCTCAGGGCGATCCGCGTGCGATAATTACACCGGAACTTATCCAGGAAGTTTTTGACCTGCAATCAGTCATTATTCCTGATCCATGCACTGGCACCCCTTTGGTTATTCCGAAGGAGAACCAAACAATTCATATTGCCGCTGACGCTATTTCGGCGGCCCGCGAAAGCGAATAGTTTTCGCCCCTAAGCCGCGTGGGAGTTAGCACCAACCGTCTCAGTACGGGGGGAAAAGCTCGGCATTGCGCCAAGCAGCGAACGCTAGGATCTGAGGGACCCAGGATCCCCTGCGCGTAGGGCGCCTACCCGGTGCTCGCCCGTCTTTGACGCATGAACGGATCCGAGCACTGGGTAGGTTCCATTTTGGGAACCCGTAGATGAGGCACCGAGACTGCCGCATGAGACTTTGAAAGTTGTAACTTGAGAGGTTTGATGCACGGTCTCGGTGCCTCATCTCTTTTAACTTCTGGGCTGGGCTGGTCTTAGGTGGGGCTGGGCTGGGTTGGTCTTAGGTGGGGTTGTGGCGGCTTGCGCTTGGGTTTTAGGAGCCCGCGCTCGCTGTCATGAATGTCATGTTGTGGTTCTTTCACTTTTTCCTTTGGCTGGAGTTTGGGTAAGGGATACCATAGAGTGAGGTAGTGGAGGCTAACTAACGATAATGCGCCTCCTCACCGATTTTCACCGATTGAGTGTTTCCACAGACCAAGGAGGAACCGTTGGGCGAGCACGAACCCACCGCGACCGTTCCCGCGCAGAGTATTTCTGCCCAGAACACTTCTGAACAGGCTACTTCGGCGCAGCCGCGTACCGTTGCGCCGACCGTGCGCCCGGCCCCTCCCAAGATCCCGCGCCCCGTACCGGCACCGCGCGTGGACAGCCCCCTCATCAGCGCCATTATCGCCGATGCGGTCAGCCCCGAAGAGCTGAACGCCCGCATCCTTGAGGTCGTCTCCGAAGGCACCCCCATCATCGAGCCGGTGCACCGCGAAGACGGCAGCATCAGTGAGAACGAACGCATCGTTACCTTCCTGTACCACAACGAGCAGGCGGAGCAGGTGCTCATGTTCATCAACCGCCTGACCGATGAGAAGAACCTTGACCGTTCCCTCATGGCCCGCATCGAGGGCACTGGCTGGTGGCAACTGAGCATGCAGATGGAAACCACTTGGCGTGCCTCCTACAACTTCTTGCCGGCGCTGCCCGGCGAGCGCCCCGCCTGGCTGGGCGATGACGACCAGGTGCGCCTGCGCGCCGCCCTGGACTCCGGCGAGGGCGACCCGCTGAACCCCGAGACCGTGTGCAACCGTGTCGGTCGTTGCATGGGTGTGGTGCAGCTTGAGCACGCGCCGGTGCAGGAGTTCATCCTGACTCAGGAAGAGATTGACGCGCTGCCCGCCCCCGAGTGGATGCAGACCTCTGACGGTCACCAGTACGTGCTCGGTCGTGTGGGTGACCCCGCCCCGGATGCGCCGCTGTTCATCCAGTTCGACGGTGAGATGTGGTTCAGCCAGGGCATGGAGCACACCCTCAACCGTGCCCACGAGGCGGGCCGTATTCCGGCGATGCACGTGTTCTTCCTGCACTCTGGCGGTCGTGAGAACCGCTGGAAGGAGCTGAACGGCGACAACCCGGTTGCCGACTACCTGGTGGACATTGCATTCCCGCACCTGGAGGCAGTGCACGGCATTAAGACCGCGCCGCAGAACATTGTGATTAACGGTCAGTCGCTGGGAGGCCTGTCCTCCCTGTTGGCGGTGCTGAGCCGCCCGGAGGCGTTTGGCGGCGCGATCGCGCAGTCTTCGTCGCTGTGGCAACCGCAGGTCATGGACCGCCTGGACGAGCTGGAGGCGGCGGGCGAGATTGATCGCCTGCGCCACCTGTACCTTGAGATTGAGGTGGGGGAGCAGGAGTGGGTTCTGGTACCGCCTCACCGCGAGTTGAAGGAGCGCCTGGAAAAGCTGGGCCTGAAGAATGCGCGTTGCACGGCCTTCAACGGCGGTCACGATTATGCGTGCTGGCGCGGTGCAATTGTGCCGGCGTTGGAGCGTATTATTGCTGCCTGCCGGGAGGCTGAGCGCGCTGAGCGGAGCTTAGCTGAGGAGTAGCGAGAGGTCGCCTATGAATCCTGCACGGGTAGAGCACACCCCGCATGGTGGGCGTGCGGGGGTCCTGTTAGGGTAAACACCGCCGCGCCCGTATCCTAGAGAAGTACAGCCTAAGAGAAGTGCAACACTACCGCGCCGCGAGGGGTGCCGAAGGGTACCCGGCGCAGGTTGCGCACCCGCCCTCATTGACGAGATGGCATCACGCTGCGAACGCACGCAGCACGTGAGCGCTATAGAAACCGCAAACGACACAGAAATCGAGAGAAGATGACCGTAGAACGTAGCCCCCTGGCCCCCACGCCGCTCATCCCCGAGTCTTTTGCCGCGAAGTACCGCGAAGCCGGCTACTGGATTGACCAGACTATCCCCGAGTTCCTGCTAGATACATGCCGCGCAAAGCCGCACTTCCCGGCGCTGGTGGCGCTCTCGCACGCACAGCTCGATGAGGACGGCAAGCCCCAGCAGATTCGCCTCTCCTACGGTGAGCTGGAGGCGGCAGGTCGTGCCGCTGCGGCGCGCCTCGTTCAGGCTGGCGTGCAGCCCGGTGACCGTGTGCTGCTGCAGCTGGGTAACACCGCCGAGTACCTGGTGTACCTGCTGGGTATTTTCTGGGCGGCGGCGCTGCCGGTGTTCTGCTTGCCGCAGCACCGCACCACCGAGCTCGTGCACTTTGCGACCCGCACCGACGCTGCGGCGCACGTGTTCTCTTCGCTGACCCCGGGCGCAGATTTCACAGCCCTGCACGAGGACGTTGCCGCCGAGCTGCGCAAGAACTCACTGGAGCCGCCGGTTGCTATTGACGTTGCGGAGCCGCTGACCCCGCTGACCGAAGAGGAGCTCGCTGAAGAGTTCGTGCCCGGTGTCATTCAGAACACCGAGAACCTGCGCGCGAGCGAGCAGGTGGCGTTCCTGCAGCTCTCCGGCGGTACGACCGGCATTTCGAAGCTGATTCCTCGCACCCACGCCGCCTACCTGTACTCGGTGCGCGGCTCGGTCGATATCTGCAAGCTGAACAACAACACGACCATGCTCGTGGTGCTGCCCGCCGCGCATAACTTCACGATGAGCTCGCCCGGTATTCTGGGTGTCATGTGCGCCTCTGGCAAGCTGGTGTTTGCGGCGGATCCGTCCCCGCAGACTGCGTTCCACCTCATTGAGATGGAGGGTGTGACCACCTCCGCGCTGGTGCCGCCGTTGGCTCAGGCGTGGGTCGCCTCCGCGGAGAAGCGCGGCGTGTCCCTGCCGTCTCTGCAGACCCTGCAGGTGGGCGGTTCGAAGCTGGCCCCGGCGGTTGCGGGCAAGATCGAGTCGGTGCTCGGTTGCACCGTTCAGCAGGTGTTCGGCATGGCTGAGGGCCTGGTGAACTACACCCGCTCGACCGACATGATTGAGCTACGCCTGCGAACCCAGGGCTACCCGATTAGCCCCGACGACGAAATCCTAATCGTTGATGATCAGGACCAGCCGGTCAAGCGCGGCGAGAGCGGCCACCTGCTCACCCGCGGCCCGTACACGATTCGCGGCTACTACCTGGAGGAGAACGCGAACCGCTACGGATTCACCGAGGACGGCTTCTACCGCACCGGCGACATTGTGCGTCTGGTTGCCGGCAAGTATCTTGAGGTGACCGGCCGCGCGAAGGACCAGATTAACCGCAACGGCGAGAAGATTGCCGTGGACGAAATCGAAGAGCTGGCGCTGACCCACCCCGACGTTTTTGACGCCGTGGTTCTGGGCATCCCGGATGAGACCGTGGGCGAGCGCGTGGGCCTGGTCATTGTGCCGCAGGAAGGCGCCGACCTGGGCGAAAACCCGCGCCGTACGATGCACGAGTTCTTCACCTCGAAGAAGCTCGCCGACTTCAAGATCCCGGAGCGCGTGCAGGTTCTGCAGGAGCTGCCCACCACGAACGTGGGTAAGATTTCTCGCCGCGAACTGCGCGCCAAGCTTGCCGAAATTTTCGGCTAAACCCTTTGAGCTGATCATTTTCAGCTAAACCGTACGCCCTTATTCCTACCCCTATTGAGGAGAAAAATGTCCGCATTTGAGACCCTGCGCCCCATCATGGAGAAGTACATCGTCGAGCCCGACTCCCTGCAGACTGCTTTTGACGAGCCGACCACCGACCTGTTCTCCCTAGGCATGGACTCTATGGGCGCATTCGCCCTGCTCGACGACCTTGCCGCTGAGGGCGCCGTAATTGAGTTTACCGAGCTGGTGGAGAACCCGACCGTGGAGTTCATCGCCTCCCGCCTGGGCTAAGCGTTATCACACCCCGAGTGCCCGCCTGCCGCGAATGCAGGCGGGTACCCGGGGTGTTTGCTACTCGCCTCGTTTTTCTGTGCGCCGGTTTTACGCCGTGTTGTGTAGCTGCGTTTACCCCTGTCAGCGCACTTCTGTCAGCGCACTTCTGCCAGCGTGAAGCGGCGGGGCAGTAGCCTACCTTTCACACCTACCTTTAACACACCGCATATCTCATCCCTAATCCAGACCCCTAATCCAGACCTTTGAGAGGCCACCATGGGCGTAGCTGATACTACCGCACCCGCTAGCTTCGGGACTGCTTCCGACCTTCGCACCGCCGCGAACCCCTCCGCACAGCACAGCGCTGACAGCCCCTGGCTACCGCTGACCACTAACGCACGCGGCATCTACTTTGCCGCCGCGATTGACCCGACGAACCCCTGCTACAACACCGCGGAGGTTCTGCAATGCCCCGCAGACACCGACCTCGCCCTGCTGCGTGAGGCTTTTGAGCAGCTCTACCGCGAGAACGAGGGCTTCCGCGTGCGCACCCGCATTGCCGATGGTGCCGCCTCCCAGCAGATTCTGACCGAGGAGGCGTTCCTTTCGGGCATTGACCTGCTCGTAGATGAAGGGGAGCTGAGCGGCACCGCCGAGGCGAGGGAGGAGAACGCTTCTGACCTGCCTGACTCTGATTTGCCCGCGCCGGTGCGCGCCTGGGCGCAGCGTCTGCTCGCCCAGCCCCTCGCCACCGATGAGGGCGTGACCGTGCGCAGCGCAGTGGCGCGTTACGGCGGGTTCCTCTGGGTGTACCATTCCTTCTCCCACGTGGTTGCCGACGGATTCGCCGCGTTCAACGGCCTCTCCCGCGTGGCGGCGATATACCGCGCCCTGTCCGCAGGTCAGCCGGTTCCGGCAACCCGCCGCATGAGCCTGCAGCAGCTGCTCGACGCCGACGATGCCGCCTCCACCGCCCGTGACAAAGACGTCGCCTTCTGGGAGGCGAGCGGCGCCCTGGAGCAGGAAGACACCTCCCTGGCGGGTCGTACCGCATCCCCGTCGGCGCAGTCTGTGCGCCTGGCGTTCAGCATTGACGTGCCCACCCAGCAGGCTCTGCTGGATGCGGCAAAGCAGCACGCCGTCTCCTGGCCTGTGCTGGCGACCGCCGCCGTCGGCTCGTACCTGGCGCGTGTGGGCGGCTACCCGCAGGCTTCGTTCGGCGTGCCGCAGATGAACCGCATGTTCGCCCGCACCCTGCCGGAGGTGACCCGCGCCCTGGGTACGGCGAGCGCGCAGACCGGCTGTACCGCGGTGAACGTTCTGCCGGTGCAGGTTGCGGCGACCGGCCCCATCGCACAGTCCCTGCACTCGGTGAAGGAGCAGTACGCCCGCAACGCGGAGCATCCGCTGGCTCGTCAAGAAGACCTCGAGCGTACCGCGCGTAACGCCCAGTCCAGGCTGTTTGGCGCGCAGATTAACGTGGTGCCCTTTGACGCGGTGCTGCCGCTGGCGGCGCCCTCTAAGGACGAGTCCGGAACCGCGGTACCGACCGCGCGCATCCACAATATCTCTGCCGGTCCCGTTGCCGATGCGACCTTCACCCTGCGCGGCATGCCCGGCCGCGGCAACAGCATCTCCTGCGAGATTGACATGAACCCGGCGCTCTACACCGCTGAGGAGCTGGAACGCCACGCCGCCCGCCTGAGCGAGTGGCTGCCCGCCTACGCGGCGGAGGCGCAGCGCGAGGGCGCCTCCCTGAACAACCTGGGCCTGGCGACCGAGGCTGAACTGGCGACCCTGCGCGAGCTGACCGCCCCGGCGCTTACCGAGCACCCGATGGAGTACAAGACCCTGCTGGGTCGTTTCCGTGACGCGGTGGCGGCGCATCCGCAGGCGCTCGCGGTGCTGGATTCTGCCCCCGCGCCCGGTGAGGTGCTCACCCCCGAGTCGGAGCGCGCCTACGCTTTTGACCGCGCCCTCACCTACGCCGAACTGGACGAGCGCGCCCGTGCGCTTGCCGCGCAGCTACTGGACTGGGGCGTTCGCCCTTCCGATGCGGTGGGTCTGCGCGTGCACCGCGGTGTGGAGCAGTACGTGGCGCTGTACGCCCTGCTGTACGCGGGCGCCACCTACGTGCCGGTGCTTCCTGATCTGCCCGCCGAGCGTGTGGGGGTGATGATGGAGGACGCCGAATGTTCCCTGCTGCTGCACGGCCCCGGTCTGCACCCGCTGAGTGCGGAGGAGCTGAACCCGCAGGAGCCTGCGCGTCACGCGAACCTGCCGCAGCACACCCTACCGCAGCTGAGCATCGAGGAAGCTGTACAGGCACCCGCCGCCGAGGAGCTTCCGGGCACGAAAACCGGCCTGGACGAGGACGCTTACGTGCTCTTCACCTCCGGCTCCACGGGCAGGCCTAAGGGCGTTGCCATCAGCCACCGCGCGATTGATAACCGCCTGCGCTGGCAGCAGCACCAGATTCCGGTGGGGGAGGGTGACCGCGTTCTGCACAAAACCCCCATCTCCTTTGACGTGCACGTGTGGGAGCTGTACTGGCCGCTCGCCGAGGGTGCCGCCGTGGTCATTGCCGCCCCGGAGGGGCACCGCGACCCCGCCTACCTGGCGCGCGTGATTGCCGAGCAGTCCGTCACGGCGGTGCACTTTGTGCCGACCATGCTGTCGGCGCTGACCTCTTCGCCGGCGGCGCGCCGCATCCTGGCGGAGGCTGGCTTCGGCAGGGAACGAGAGCAGCCCCTGCGCTACGTGGTCTGCTCGGGTGAGGCTCTGCAGAAGGACCAGGTGCAGGCTGCGGGCGAGGTTCTGGGCGTGTACCCGCTGAACCTGTATGGCCCGACCGAGGCGGCGGTGGACGTGACCTTCTGGGAGACTTCCACCGATCCGCACCGCGAGAGCGTGCCCATTGGCGAGCCGGTCTGGAACACCGGCACCCTGATTCTTGACCCGACTGGCCACCCTGTGCCGGTGGGTGTGACGGGTGAACTGCACCTGTCGGGTGTGCAGCTGGCGCGCGGCTACAAGAACAACCCGCAGGCGACCGCGGCGGCTTTCGTGGAGCAGGCTCCTGCCGGTGCGCTCGCACTGCTGAACGGTGAGAGTCAGCGCCTGTACCGTACGGGCGATTTGGCGTGCTGGGAGATTCTTCCCGATGGCCGCGCCGTCATTGGCTACCGCGGCCGCACGGACTACCAGATTAAGGTGCGCGGTCAGCGCCTGGAGCTGGGCGATATTGAGATGGCTCTTGCCGCGGTTGAGGGCGTGAGCGCTTCGGTGGCTCTGCTGTACCGCGGTCTGCGTGAGCCTGCCCTGGCGGCGGTGCTGGAGGTCGGCGACGTGCCCGCTGAGCGTGCCGAGCAGCTGGTGGAGGCGGCGCGCGAGCATTGCGCGCAGGTTCTGCCGGACTACATGGTTCCGACTCTGTGGCACACCCTGCCGGCTCTGCCGGTGAGCCCCTCCGGTAAGGCGGATCGCAAGCTGTTGGCGTCCCTTGACCTGACCCCGCAGACTTCTGACGCTGAGGGCCCGCACGGTCTGTTGGAGCAGCAGCTGTGCTCGATTATCGCGGGCGTGCTGGGTCGTGAGCGTTTCGGCGTGGACGAGGATTTCTTCGCTTCGGGCGGTCATTCGTTGGCGGCTCTTGAGGTGATTGCCGCGGTGGAGGAGCAGCTGGGTCTGAGCGTGAGCATCGGTGCGCTGTTTGCGCATCCGACCGTGCAGGCGTTGGCGGCGTCCATTGCGGGCGAGCGCGGTGAGGGTGCGGAGTTCGCGCCGGTTCTGCCGCTGCGTGAGCACGTTGTGGCCCAGCGTGAGCATCCTGCCGCGCATGATGCCGCTGAGCCCGCTCATCAGCCGCTGTTTATCCTGCCGCCTGCGGGTGGTTTGGGCTGGTGCTATGCGGGGTACCTTTCGCATCTTCCGGCTCAGCAGGGTGTGTATGCTTTGCAGGCTGAGGCGTTCTCTGATCCGCAGGCTGGGTTTGCGTCGAGCTTGCAGGAGCTGGCTGAGGGCTACCTGAAGCTGATTGAGAAGACCTTGGCGGAGCGTTCGTTGCCGCGTCGTTTTGCGTTGATGGGCTGGTCTGTGGGCGGTACTGCCGCGGTGCAGGTGGCGGCTTTGGCGCAGGCTGCGGGTGCGCAGGTTGAGCGCGTCATCCTGTTGGATGCGTATCCTTCGGAGCAGTGGCAGGGCGTGCCTGCGCCGGATGAGCAGGAGAGCTTCCGTGCGCTGCTGCGTATGGGCGGTTTGCCGGAGCCTGCCGCTGATGAGCGGCTTGATCTGCCGGGTACGTTGGAGCGTCTGCAGAAGGCGGGTTCGGCGATGGGTTACCTACCGGAGGAGAAGTTGGGCGTGTGCTTGGGTAGTATGCGTGCTTCGGCGGCGTTGATGCGTGGTGCTGAGCAGGCGTTCTTTGAAGGGGACGTGTTGCTGGTGGGTGTGCCGCATGAGGATCAGCCGTATTTGGATGCGGCGGGTTGGTCGGCGCATGCCTCGTCGTTCCGTTCGGTGCTGCTGGAGGGTACGCACCCTGACCTGGTGAATCCGACGCGTCTGGCGGAGGTGACCGCCCACTTCGCCGGCTAACCCTCTATAACTGATGTAGCCCGGAGGTAATAGTCGTTACCTCCGGGCTACATCGGTTAAAACATGCATGCGTGTTCTTATCATAAAGAGTATCTTTTAGGTGATTTTAGTCATATAAAAGATTTGTGTAAAAAATTATCGGTACACAAATGGCGCAAAATGCCAAATTTTACAGACCTTATTATACACATACACTCTTAAATTTTGTGACACATGACTCATTTGTTGCTTGAAAAGACTCCTTAATGAGTGCTAGATTGAAGCCACCTCTTAAATATGATTCCGATTACATAGATTGGGATTGTATCTAAGAGAACGACTCGGCATACACCAGGTCTTGAAACGTATCTCACTCATGCAGAAGGATATCCTTCTCAAAACACTAGGAGTTTACGATGAAGCTCTAGAACATTCTCCTAGTAGTCATGACGCTGCAGACCCCCCTGTGTATTGTCTGCACATAGCGGCTTGATCCTTTCGTCATGGGTGCGCTCCCAAACTAGTAGGTATTCCCCCATGCCCGAAGTCCTGCTTGAACTTTGGTTCAGCATAGGGCTTAGCATAGACAACTGATTCCCTAAGCACCCGTATTACTGGGCACTACATGGTGATTATCGCCAGAGCATAACCCAGCTTTCTTTACTACCGCATATTCTTTATCCAATTAAGGAGGGAGAATTATGAACCTCAAGAAATTCTTTCAGCCCGCAATGGCTTTAACATTTGCATTCACGCTAGCCTGCACATCC
>ERZ1699231.91-NODE-91-length-30961-cov-2.597263_pt1 | contig 30961 bp, 20 predicted proteins | sample MGYA00581551_ERZ1699231 | MGnify/ENA primary metagenome ERZ1699231 (study PRJEB42319, sample SAMD00040326) | human oral metagenome | material: saliva | host: Homo sapiens | study: EMG produced TPA metagenomics assembly of PRJDB4115 data set (Metgenomic analysis of... | reverse complement strand
ATGCTGGAGGAACGTTTTGGCATCTTTGATACCGATGTCCATATCGAGCCCGCACCTATCCCTGAAGATGAAATTTTAGACAATGTCTATAAAAAATTGCTCATGCGTGAACAATTGATTGACCAAGGAAATCAACTGGAAGAACTCTTGGCTGATGATTTTGTCTATATTCGACAAGATGGAGAGCAGATGGATAAAGAGGCTTATAAGGACGAAAAAGAGTTGAATTCAGCTATCAAGGATATTCAAATTACTTCTATCAGTCAGAAGACCAAACTCATTTGCTATGAGTTAGATGGTATTATCCACACCAGTATCTGGCGTCGCCACGAAACTTGGCAAAATATCTTTCATCAAGAAACCAAAAAAGAATAGAGAAATCCTGTCCATGAGACGGGATTTTTCTATTCTTCTAGCTATCAAAGTCACTTAGATACTCATAACGTTCGTATTTTTCAAGGAGTGCTTCGTTTTTCTCATCCAGTTCTTTTTGGAGAGTAGCCAGCTTACCAAAGTCAGAGCCGTTGGCCTGCATTTCCTCTTCAATAGCAGCGATACGATTTTCCAAGGTTTCAATATCGCCTTCAATGCTTGCCCACTCCTGCTTTTCTTGGTAGGTCATGCGTTTCTTGTCTTCTCTGACTTTGACGACTTTCTCCTTTTCGGACTTTTGCACTTGATTGGCCATATCTGTTTCAAAGGCTTTTTCATCAAGATAGTCCGTGTAATGACCAAAGAAAGGACGAATCTTGCCATCTTCAAAAGCGAGAATCTTAGTCGCTACCTTATCCAAGAAATAGCGGTCATGGCTAACTGTCAAAACAGGACCCGCAAATCCTTGCAAGAAATTCTCCAAAACTGTCAAGGTCGCAATATCTAAGTCATTTGTCGGTTCGTCCAAGAGAAGAACATTTGGTTTTTCCAAGAGCAGTTTGAGGAGATAAAGACGTTTTTTCTCTCCCCCAGACAATTTCTCAATCAAGGTTCCATGCGTCGAACGTGGGAAAAGAAACTGCTCCAGTAATTCTGCAATAGAAGTCGTAGAACCACCGCTGGTCTTGACCTCTTCTTCTACTTCCTGCAAGTAATTGATAACACGCTTGCTTTCATCCAAGCCCTCAATTTGCTGAGAGAAATAGGCGATGCGAACAGTTTCCCCAATCACAACTTGTCCTTGAGTTGGCTCAAGACTTCCTGCAATCAAGTTGAGCAGGGTTGATTTTCCAACGCCGTTGTCCCCAACGATTCCAATACGATCTTTAGCCTGCACCAAGAGATTAAAATCTTGCAAAATAGGCTTGTTTTCATAGGCAAAGGAAACATCCTGAAACTCAATGACTTTCTTACCGATTCGACTGGTTTCAAAGTTCATTGTCAAGTCTGTCTCAGCAGTACTGCCTGAAACTTCCTTTTTCAGGTCATGGAAACGATTGATACGAGCCTGTTGCTTGGTCGCACGCGCCTGCGGTTGTCTGCGCATCCAGGCCAATTCTTGCTTATAAAGTTGTTCCTTTTTGTGAAGGAGAGCCGCATCACGCTCATCCTGTTCCGACTTAAGGCGGACATAATCCTGATAATTCCCCTGATACTCAGTTAATCCAGCTCGGTCCAACTCGAAAATCCGTGTTGACAAAGCGTCTAAGAAATAACGATCGTGAGTGATAAAGAGAACTGTCTTCTTAGAATTTTTTAAAAAGAGGGTCAGCCACTCGATGGTCGCAATATCCAGATGGTTGGTCGGCTCATCCAAAAGCAAGAGGTCGTGGTTGCCAAGACGGACTTGGGCTAATTGAACCCGTCTACGCAAACAACCTGACAATTCCCCAACAGGAGTAGATCAGTCCTGAATACCCAGCTTGCTAAGGACGGTCTTTACCTGACTCTCAATTTCCCAAGCTTGAAGTGAGTCCATTTCTGCCATGACACGTTCCAAACGTGCCTGCTTGTCCTCACTATAGTTGAGCATCAGGAGTTCATACTCACGAATGAGCTGGATTTCCTTGAGATCGCTAGATAGAACTGTATCCAAGACCGTCTTGCTATCATCAAAATCAGGATCTTGAGTCAAGTAACCAATCTGGTAATCATTCTTAGCTGAAAAAGGACTAACATCCCCATCAAAGCCAGAAACACCAGAAAGAACATCTAAAAGGGTGGTCTTCCCTGTTCCATTGACACCAATCAAACCAATTCTGTCTAGATCATGGATTATAAAGGAAATATCCTTAAAAACAGTCTTGTCACCGACGGATTTAGTTAGTTTTTCAACGATAAAATCACTCATTTTTTCTCCCTCAGATAAGCATAGATAGCTTGACGGTCATTCTCCAAGTCACCATCGACAATGGCAAACTCAATCTCTGTTAAAATCTCTCCCAAGTCTGGTCCCGGCTGATAGCCATATTCCTTAATCAAAATGCCACCATTAATCTGAATTTCTTTCTTGTCATGAATGGTCAGACTATGGTAGGTTTCTGTGATGACTTGTGGGTTGACTGGTTTTCCCTGAGCCTGACGAAGATTTTCAGCCTGTAAAAGTAAATCCAAGTCAAAGCGATAACAATCGCGCTTGCTCAATTCTCCCTTTTCACGCAAGGCCAAAATAGTCAGTAAATCCTGAACTTGCTTGGCAAACTGGCGTGAGGTCTTCCAAGCCTTCAAAAATGGCTGTGCAATTTCAATCTCCAAAGCCCACAGTAGAGCCGCCCAAGCTTGCTCTGAAGATTCAAAAGTAAAATCCGTCTCCAAATCAAACAGTCTATTAAGCTCGTCCTGGCTAGATTCCATATCAGGGAGATAATCATAAGCTTGACTCTCAATCATGGAAGCCAAACCCCTTCTCCAAAAGGGAGCCAGCAAGAGTTTATCAAACTCAACGAAGGTACGCTCTACAGAAATTTTCTCCAAAAGTGGCGTCAAGGTCTTCATAGCTTTAAAGGTTTCTGGCTCAAGTTCAAAGCCAAGACTGGCCTGAAAACGGAAGCCACGCATAATCCGCAGAGCGTCTTCGTTGAAACGCTCACTTGCCACTCCAACTGCTCGTAAGACTTGCTTTTCCAAATCTTCTAAACCATGAAACAAGTCAATGATTTCCCCTGTCTCGTCCAAGGCAAAGGCATTGACTGTAAAATCACGGCGCTTGAGGTCTTCTTCTAGTGAGCGTACAAAAGACACGGAGCTTGGACGGCGATAATCTACATAGACATCCTCCGTCCGGAAGGTCGTAATTTCATATTCTTGACCATTTTCAAGGACCAAGACGGTCCCATGTTCGATACCGACATCTACTGTTCGATCAAAAATCGCCTTGGTCTCTTCTGGGTAAGAGGAGGAAGCGATATCGACATCGTGAATGGGACGATCCAAGAGTGCATCTCGAACAGATCCCCCTACAAAATAGGCCTCAAAACCAGCTGCTTTAATCTTCTCTAATATTGGTAAAGCCTCCTGAAACTCAGAAGGCATCTTTTCTAATCTCATAGTAAGTGTTCCAAACCATAAACAAGCTCATGACGCTTGACAACTTCTTTAATCCCTAGATTTACTCCTGTCATGAAGGAAACACGATCGTAGGAATCATGACGGAGAGTCAACCCTTCGCCTTGGCTACCAAAAATCACCTCTTGGTGAGCGACTAGGCCAGGCAATCGAACTGAATGGATGCGCATCCCTTCAAACTCTGCCCCTCTTGCTCCAGGCATCAACTCTTCTTCATCTGCTGCACCTTGCTGGATCTTCTCGCGCTTCTCAGAGATCAACTCAGCGGTTTTAATTGCTGTTCCACTCGGTGCATCTTTTTTCTTATCATGGTGCAATTCGATGATTTCCACATTCGGGAAATACTTGGCTGCTTGCGCTGCAAATTGCATCAAGAGCACAGCTCCAATGGCAAAGTTCGGCGCGATCAAGCCACCCAAGCTCTTTTCACGTGAAAGGTCTGTCAATTCTTGGATCTGCTCAGGAGTGAATCCAGTCGTTCCCACAACAGGCGCAAAGCCATTCTCAATTGCAAAGCGAGTATTCTCGTAAGCGACCTTGGGCATGGTAAAGTCGACCCAAACATCTGCCTCTAGACCCACAACATCTTCTTTGTGGTTAAAGACAGGGACTCCTGCAACCTCTGTCTCATCAGTAAACGGATCGATCAAGCCAGCTAATTCTAACTCAGGATCTTCAGAAACCATCTTATAGGCTGCTTGTCCCATTCTTCCCTTGAAACCTGCGATAATGACTTTAATTGACATAGAATTCTCCTTAAACGATGGGGATATACCCGACTGCTAAGCTATGGTCACCTAAGTGCGTCCCAATCACCCCTCCAAAGGTAGCAAAAGGAATGTCTCCTTCCACTCCTTCTTCAATGAGCAGTTGGCGAAGTGCTTCTGCTTTTTCAGGGACATTGGCATGGATGACAAAGACTTGGTAATGACCATCTGCGATATCTGATACAACAATCTCTACCAAGCGTTTCATGGCTTTCTTTTCTGTCCGGACTTTCTCAAAGACCTCAATCACGCCTTCATCATTAAAATGAAGAATAGGCTTGATGCTCAAGAGGTTCCCAAGAATAGCAGCCCCATTTGACAGACGACCACCTTTAACCAAGTGGTTCAAATCATCCACCATGATATAGGCAGAGGTACCATCAATCTGGTGTTGGACATTGGCAACAATCTCGTCGAAAGAACGGCCTTCACCAGCCCATTTCAAGCAGTCTTCTACCATCATCCCTAGAGGAGCACTGGTGATTTTTGAGTCCGGAAATTCGACGGTCAAGCCTTCAAATTCGTCCTTCAAATATTGGATATTTTGGTAGAAACCAGAAATACCAGATGACAAGAAAAGACCGATAGCATGCGTATAGCCCTTAGCTGTCAAACCAGATAAGACCTCTTCTAACTCTGCCACACTCGGCTGGCTAGTCTTTGGCAATTCCTTAGACGCAGCCATCTTTTGGTAGAACTCATCGTGTGTCAGGTTCTTCCCTTCAACATAAGACTCCCCATCGATATAGATCGGGATCTCTAAAATAAATAAGTCGTCGTGATGGAGCACGTCTTGCGGTAAATAGGCAGACGAATCCGTGATCACTGCTAATTTCATTGATTAAAACTCCAAATTAATACCCGGTAAATCAAGGGCAATTTCTGTGACTTCGTAAGTCAAACGGTTGAGCATATTCAAGCAAGGGCGAGCCAATTCTTCCACTTCGTCTTTGCTGAATTCACTTGGTTCATTGACATAACGACCAAACAAGTGGTTGATTTGAGTGATGGTTCCACTGATCACAAAACCGTCAAAAACGATCATGTAGCTCAAGATCACAATCAAAGAAGTCGTGTTTTGTTCTTGATCACGATTGATCAATTGAAAGTTTACATCTACTTTTGTTTCAGGGATGCCATTTTCTTTTTCCCACTCAAAATTACGAGCGTCATAGTGGTATTGGCTGACAAATTCTTTTTCACGTTGAATATCCATTTTTATTCTCCTAAAAATATGCGATAGGCTTATTATATCATAATTCAGCTCAAGATACCAACGCCGAATGAGGTGATTTTTTCACTAGCACAAAAAGAAAAGGTTGGGCATTCCCAACCTTTTAATCATATTTAGTTTTTAGGTTTGCGAAGCAATCCGAACAAGATACCACTTACGACTGCACCGATCAATACGAACAAGATGTAAAGAAGTGGATTTGATGTAAGAGCGATAACGAAGATTCCTCCGTGAGGAGCCATGAGTTTCAAGCCTGCAAGACCAACAAGAGCACCTGTCAATGCTGAACCTGCAATGAAGCTAGGGATGGCACGAGCTGGGTCAGCTGCACCGAATGGAATGGCACCTTCTGTGATGAAGGAAAGACCCATAACGATGTTTGTCAAACCTGAATCACGTTCTTCTTGTGTGAATTTATCTTTAAACAATACAGTTGCTACGAATACTGCCAATGGAGGAACCATACCAGCTGCCATAACAGCTGCCATAACAATAGAACCACCTGAAGCAACAGATTCAGCAAGTGTACCTGTAGCGAAGACATAAGCGGCTTTGTTAACTGGTCCACCCATATCGACAGCCATCATACCGCCAACGAGAAGTCCAAGAAGGACTGCTGAGCTACCTGACAAGCTTGAAAGGAAGTTGTTAAGACCAGTATTGATAGCAGCCATTGGAATATTGATGAGGAACATCAAGAATCCTGTCAAACCAACACCAAGTAATGGCAAGAGAAGGATTGAACGGATACCATCAAGAGAACGTGGAAGACCTGCAAGAGCTTTACGAAGAACTAGAATCACTCCACCTGCTAGGAAACCACCAACTAAGGCTCCAAGGAAACCTGATGATACGGCTGCTGGTAATTCACCTTTAGCAGCACCGTAGGCGATATTTCCAAATGCTGACCCTGAGCTAGCAATAGATCCAGCGATAAACCCTGCTACAAAACCAGGTTTTTCAGCGATTGAGAATCCAATGTAACCTGCAAGTACAGGAAGCATGAAGCCAAAGGCTACTCCACCAATTGTTTTAAATTGTGCTGCTAATACATGATAAGAACCAAGACTAGACAATTGATCTTGAGGCACACCAAGAACTTGGTCAATCAAGAAGGCAAGGGCGATCAAGATACCACCACCGATAACGAATGGAAGCATTTGAGAAACCCCACTCATCAAGTGTTTGTAGAAGGCTCCACCTAAGCTCAATTTTTCTTGGCTAGCGCTAGCTTGTGCAGCATTTTCAGCGTGGAAGACATCTGCTTTTCCATCCAAGATGGTTTGGATCAATTCTTCTGTCTGACGGATACCGGCTGCGACTGGTTTAGAGATCAATTTTTTGCCATCGAAACGAGCGGTTTCAACTGCTTTATCTGCTGCAATGATGACCCCTTCAGCTTTGGCGATTTCTTCAGCTGTCAAGCGGTTGCCGACACCAGATGCACCGTTGGTTTCAACGCGGACTGTAACACCCATTTCTTCCCCTTTTTTGATGAGGGCTTCTTCTGCCATATAAGTGTGGGCGATCCCTGTTGTACATGCTGTAACGGCAACGATGAGAGTTTTGTCAGACGAAGCTGCTTCTTTGACTGCTTCTGCTTTTTTCGCTTCTTCAGCTGCAGCTTCTTGCTCTTCTGCATCCAAGGCTGCGATCACTTGATCAGGAGTGCTTGCTTGGCGAAGTTTGTCCGCAAATCCTGGTTTCATCAAGTACTTAGACAATTCAGCAAGGGCTGCCAAGTGAGTGTCGTTTGCTCCTTCTGGAGCTGCGATCATGAAGAACAAGTCTGTTGGTTGACCATCAAGTGATGCGTAGTCCACACCCTTGTTTGATTTTGCAAACAAGACCGTTGCTTCTTTGACTGCTTCATTTTTGCTGTGGGGCATGGCAATTCCGTCACCCAAACCAGTTGAAGTTTGTGCTTCGCGGTTCATAATTCCAGCCTTGAAGGTGTCAAAATCTGTCACCACACCATTGTCAACGAGCGATTGGACCATCTCATTGATCACGCCCTCTTTATCTGTTGCTTGAAGATCAAACAACATCACGTTTTTATTTAAAACGTCTTGAATTTTCATAGTTTTTCTACCTCTACTTTTTCATAAGTTTCTTTTATATAGTCAGCTGTCGCCAAATCATCTGAGAAGGTGGTCGCCGTTCCACAAGCCACGCCCCATTTGAAAGCTTCGATGACATCACCCGTCGTTGCAAGCTTCCCAGTGAAGCCTGCTACCATGGAATCTCCAGCCCCGACAGAGTTCTTCACTTGACCCTTGATTGGTTTTGCGAAGTAAGTGCCGCTTGGACTGACAAGGAGAGCACCATCACCCGCCATGGAAATAATGACGTTTTGTGCACCTTTGGCCAAGATTTCTTTAGCGTAGCGTTCAATTTCTGGCAATTCCATCAAGGTAACGCCAAAAATATCTCCCAACTCATGGTTGTTTGGTTTGACCAATTGGGGATTGAACTCCAAGGAATCAATCAAGGTTTGCCCTTCAAAGTCGCAAACGACTTGCGCACCCGTCGCACGTGTTGCTGCGATCAATTGTTTGTAAATGGCATTTCCAAGTGAAGATGGGGCAGATCCTGCAAAGACTACCACATCATCTGCTGTTAAGCTCGATAAGATGTTGAGCAATTCTTGCAACTGAGCTTCCGTTACTTCTGGACCATTTCCATTGATTTCTGTTTCCTCATCAGCCTTGATCTTGACATTGATCCGTGTATCTTGGTCCACTGTCACAAAGTTGGTGGAAATGTCTTCGCTGGTCAGTACGTCTTCAATGAAACGTCCGGTGAAACCACCGATAAATCCAGTCGCTGTGTTCTCGATATCGAGACGCTTCAAAACACGACTGACATTGATCCCTTTACCACCGGCGAATTTATCTTCCGAAGCCATCCGATTGACCGCTCCGGTCTCTACATGATCGAGACGGACAATATAGTCAATTGCTGGATTCAGTGTAACTGTATAAATCAAACCTCTATAACCTCCGTTTTTTCTTTTAAAACCTTTAATCGTTGCGGTTCACTTTGATTGGTGATAATCATTGCTCGCTTGATAGGAGCCACTTTGACAAAGGATGTCACCCCAATTTTCGAATCATCCGCTAGGATATAGGTCTTTTTCGCATTTTCGATAATCGCACGCTTGACAGATCCTTCTTCCAGGTCTGGAGTGCTGTAAAATTCATCATCGATTCCATTCATACCAAGAAAGGCTTTGTCAAAATTCAACTGACCGATCTGATTGAGCGCGATCCCTCCGATACTAGCATCTGTTGAAGATTTTACCTTCCCACCGATGATGACCGTCGGAACATTTCGCTCGACCAACTTGGTCGCATGGTGAATCGAGTTGGTCACCACGGTTACCGTTGGATTGACAATTTCTTGTACCAAAAGTTCATTGGTCGTCCCGGCATCGATAAAGATCACATCATGATCTTTGATCAATTCCGCCGCTTTTACAGCGATCTTTGACTTAACTTGAATGTTTTTGATAGATTTTTCTTTATTACTTTCTTCCTCTTGAAGAAAATGCAGGCTTTCCGCACCACCGTGAACCCGGCGAAGTTTACTTTCAGCTTCTAATTCATCCAAGTCACGTCGAACCGTTGATTCAGACGTCCCCAGCTCTTGTACAAGGGTTTCTAAGGAAACAAACTTTTCCTTCAGTACCTTCTCGAGGATGAATTGTTTTCGTTCAGACTTAAGCATTTCTCCTCCTTTTGCAATCGATTACAAGGACTATTATACTCCATCTCCAAAAAATGTCAACACTTTTTATCATTTTCTATCATTTTCTTTCAAAAATTCTAAAATTGTACAAAAAAAGCAGGAAAGAACTCATTTTGTTAAGCGAGTTCTTTTCCCACCTTCATATATATTCTTTGAAGATTTTAAGCAATAAAGTGTCTAAGCATCCACTCTATCTTCGGTATGTCTTAATCATTTTTTGAAGATTGTTTCTTTTTCTTGAAACCAAACAATCCAGCAAGTAGCCCGACGGCAACACCTGTTGTTGCTACTGCATATTTGGAAGAATCTGTACTTGCCACAGCTTGGCTGTTTTCTTTTTTGGGTTTGATTTCTTCTACTTTAGCTTCTTGTTTTGGAGCTGGAGTAGCTGTTGGTGCTTGCACTTTCGGACTATTGGTAGTTGTTGGAAGAACTGTTGGTCTATCCGAAAAAGTGGTTGGATTGCTTGAGCGGATATCCATTGGCATATCTGCTGCTTCTAAAATAGCTGGATCCATTCGTGACGCTAGATCTTCATATTGAGAATTCAACAGTTCCACGACACTTTGATAAGATTGCAGGGTTGTGAATTCTGCTTCCAATTTTTCTTTTTTATTCTCTAAATTAGCCACAGCAGCTGATAAAACAGATTGGGCTTTGACCAATAATTCTGGAGCATTTTTAAAGTCAGAAAGACGTTTTTCAGCAGCAACCAGGCGCTCTTGCGCCGCCTTCAAGCCCTCATGCGCTTCTTGAACGACTTGGGCTTTTTCTGCTTCTTCAGCTTTTAAAAGATCTAATTTCTCACGCGCAGCCGCTAACAAATCCTTGGCTTTTTGAAGGGCTGCTTCTTTTGGCTGGATAGCTGCTTCAATCCGACCTCTAGATACATCAAGAGTCGCCTTCGCCTTTTCAACCGCATGGTCCTTGCTAATGAGAAGAATCTTGTAATTTTGGATGGTCTTTTGGACATTGGCCATCTCTACTGCCACATTTGAATTAGCATGGCGGGCATCTTCTAACTTGCCTTGCAAGATAATGATTTGAGACTCTTGATTGGCCTTGTCCAACTTGAGATTAGCGACTTCATCAGATTTTGCTTTCACATCTGATCTTGTCGTCGTAGCTCCAGCTCCCTGACGCAATTGGTAAGCGAGTGCACTGGTTGACACTGCTGAATGGACCGGACTGTGTAAGAAAGCTGCTTCTGACATAGCATTGCTAGGGTCATAAGCGACTGATAAAGCTGTCGCTTTGTTGTCTACCATTTGGAGATAGTGACCAACCTTAGCAAAGGCCTCAGCACCAATCTTCATATAGATATCATTGGCATCGATTTGAGTTTCGTCTGTTGGTAGACCATATTGAGCTGCTACTTCTTGATAAGCTGCTTTTTCATTGTACCAAAAATCAACCGCACCAGCAGGTGAGAAGCCATATGCAATGTTCTCGTTTGGCAAATACTTAAACATATGCCAGTTGGCTTTTTTGAAGTATTCCAACTGTACTTGACTGGCTGGAAGGGAATAGGGATCCAGCTCCAATTCAGGCAAGCCGGCGTTGCGACGATAGCTATTAATAGCATCCGCAATTTCAAGTGCTCGGAGATTGGCTTGCAAAGATCCAGACTCTCCAACTGTCAAGCCGTCTTCTTCCCGACCACGCTTGTAAAGGGCTAAAGCACTGGCTGCAGCTTCATTACCATTGTCAGCCAAGTGTTGCAAATAACCTTCATAGGTTGCTTGACTCAACTGAACTGGGCTATTGGCCGCTGCTTGTTCTAAGGCTGCCAATTCTGCTTCCTTGGTTGCGATAACCGCTTTCAAATCTGTCAGACGCGTTTGAGCCAGTTGAATATCGCTCTCAATTTGAGCCACTGTGTCAGCCCCATTCTGCTGACTCGCTTGCAAGGTCGCGAGATAACTCTGAGATTCTCGAATACTTTGCTCGACTTGGCTTTGCTCCAACAAGGCCTGGTTTAGCACATTCTCATCATTAGAAATTGGCGCTTTGGCTTGGTTCAATTCATTTTGTGCTACATCGACCAAAGATTCCTGAGCTGTAACCTGATTTTCCTGTTGACGAACAGCCTCTACAACTTGATCATGTGCAGCTTCCGCCTCTCGAACCTTATTTTCTTCGATGGTCACATAGGCTTGCGCCACCTTAACGTCATTTTCTGCGTTCTGAACTTGGGCATTCGAAGTCGTTGCGATGAGGTTTTCCGCCTCCGTCACTTCTGCTTTCTTTTCTTCCAGTTCTTGTCCAGCAGCCTTGACTTCTGTTTGAGCATCGATCACTTTTTGCTCTTGGTAGTGGACATCTTTCACCACTTGCCCTTTTTGAGCTGTGATTTGCTTCAACTCATCAACTGTAATTGGTTTTTCGACTACTTCCGTACTATTGGTTTCTGGATTTTCATTTTGTTTGACCTCTTCAGCATTTGCCTTATGATGAAACATTCCAGATAGGACCGTTGTCGCAGCAACTCCCGTCGTGAAAACCGATTTTCCTAATTTCTTTCCCATTAAACTCACCCCCAAAACTTAATCATTTTCTTGAAGTTTCTCTACCCCTTAGCATACCACATTTTGTTACCAATAACTAGTAGGTTTAAAAAGTTTTTTTCATAAATTTTTGGAGCAAAAGAAAAACAGCTGACGCTGTTATAGAATGTAGACAAACTATTTTAAAGTAAAATAAGTTAAATGATTCTGTAAAAAAATTAAAATGAGTTCCAATTTTAATATCGATTCAGAGGAATACCGAAACTTTCCGCTGTGAGAAAAGTGCCTGAAACAATAACGTTTCAGGCACTCGGAATTATTGAGACCTTAGGCTCAATAATTAGTCTTGGAACTTCGAAGAAGTTCGCTGACGTCCGTACTCACCTAAGGAAAGTTTTTAATATGACTTTGTCTTAAATCTGAAAAGCCGGATTACTCCGGCTCTTTTTCTCATTTATTCACGTTTTCCCATTTCCAGTTTTGAACTTCTGGAATGTCGTCTCCGTTTTCACGGATGTAGTCATGGTGGAAGGCGATTGTTTCGTCCATTTGAGCTGCGAATTCAGCTGCTTCTGCTCCAAGAGCTGCATTAGCTGCATCTTGTGCCAAGTGGAAGCGATCCAACTCAGACATCACACGCATATCAAATGGTGTTGTGATATCCCCGTTTTCACGGTAACCATGTACACGAAGGTTATGGTTGTGACGGTTGAAGAAGATATCACGGATCATGCCTTCGTAACCATGGAAGGCAAAGATGACTGGTTTATCAGTTGTGAAGACTTTGTCGAACTCTTCATCTGAAAGTCCACGCGCATCAACGGATGGGTGACGCAATTTCAAGATGTCGATAACGTTGACAAAGCGGATCTTCAATTCTGGGAAGGCTTTGTGCAAGATTGTGATGGCTGCAAGAGCTTCTAAGTTTGGCTCTGTACCTGCAGCTGCAATAACAAGATCTGGTTCTTCATCTGCTGAAACAGTTGAAGCCCAATCGATCACCTTGTATCCTTCACGAACCAATTCTTCTGCTTCAGCTGCTGAGTAGAATTGAGGACGTGGGTGTTTAGAAGAAACGATCAAGTTGATCACATCTTCTCCCTTGAAGGCTTCATCCATCACTGCAAGCAAGCTATTGGTATCTGCTGGCAAGTACTCACGGATATATTCAGGAGTTTTCTCAGCCAAGTGAGTCAAGATACCTGGATCTTGGTGAGTGTAACCATTGTGGTCTTGTTGGAAGACAGTTGAAGTTGCAATCAAGTTCAAGGCTGGGTAGTTTTTACGCCATGTTGTATGTGTCTTAGACTTACGCAACCATTTGAAGTGTTGAGTGATCATAGAATCTACAACACGAAGGAAGGATTCGTAAGAAGCAAAGAATCCATGACGACCTGTCAAGACATATCCTTCAAGCATTCCTTCTGCTTGGTGCTCTGACAATTGAGAGTCAATGACACGACCAGCAGGGCTCAAGGCTTCATCGTAGTCAGGTTTCATACGTCCTAACCATTGACGGCTTGTGCGAGTAAAGACTTCTTGAAGACGGTTTGATTTGGTTTCGTCTGGACCAAAGATACGGAAGTTATCTGGGTTCGCATCTACCAAGTCTGCCGCATACTTACCAAATTCGATCATGTCTTGAGCCATGATTTCACCTGGTGTGTTGAATTGAAGGGCATGTTTCTTCCAATCAGCTGTGTTCATTGGTTTGATAACACCAGCATTTGTGATTGGGTTCATCGCCATGCGACGGTCACCTTTTGGTGCAATTTCAGCAATTTCAGGAACTAGTTTACCAGTTTCGTCGAACAATTCAGCTGGACGGTAAGATTCCAACCATGAAAGAAGAGCATCGACATGCTCCATGTGGTGAGCATCTACTGGGATTGGAACTTGGTGCGCACGGAATCCACCCTCGATTGGTGTTCCTTCCCATGCTTTTGGACCAGTCCAACCTTTAGGAATACGAGCAATCAAGACAGGGTAAACTGGTTGAGTTGCTTCTTCAGCAGAACCTTTACGAGCTTCTGCTTGGACTTTCTTGATTTCTTCAATTGCTTCGTCCAATTTTTCAGCGAACAAAGCGTGTGCAGCTTCATGGTCTTCTGAAATTGCAGTGACATTCGCAAAGATTGGTTTCCAACCAAGACCTTCAAAGAAGAGGGCCAATTCTTCGTCTGTTTTGCGTTCGAAGATCGTTGGGTTGTGGATCTTCCCACCATTGAGGTAGAAGATTGGAAGGATCGCCCCATCGTTGACTGGGTTCAAGAAGGTATTTGACAACCAACCAGCCATCAATGGACCTGTTTCTCCTTCACCGTCACCGATAACTGTGGCAGCAATCACATCTGGATTATCCAATACAGCACCTGCAGCGTGAGAAAGGGCATATCCAAGTTCTCCACCTTCGTGGATAGATCCCGGTGTTTCAGGCGCCGCGTGAGAAGCGATTCCTCCTGGGAATGAGAAGATCTTACACAAGTGTTTGAAGCCTTCTTCATTTTGTGGGATGTTTGGATTCAATTCAGTATAAGAACCATCTAAGTATGAGTTCGATACCATTACTTGTCCACCGTGACCTGGTCCTTCAATGTAGAACATATCCAAGTCGTATTTGTTGATGGCACGGTTCAAGTGAGCATAGATAAAGTTTTGCCCTGGTACAGTTCCCCAGTGTCCGATTGGGTGAGCCTTCAAGTCATTTTCAACGACTTCGCGCTTCAACAATGGGTTATCTTTCAAGTACATTTGAGCAGCTGAAATGTAGTTGGCTGCACGCCACCAAGCGTCTACTTTATCCAAGTAAGCTTTGCTGTTATAATCGACAGTCATCTTGTCTCCTCACAATTTCTAGACAGGTCTGTTGAACAACCTGTTCGTTTGATCAATAGTTTAAACAATCTGTTTTCCAGTCAAACAGATGATATTGAAGAAAATATTCAATATTACTTCTATTCTATCAAGAATTTCCCTTTTTGTACATCAGAAAGTAAGAAAAATATTCTTTGAACGTCAAATTTTAATTTCCCACTAAAGTGGTTCCATTCCCTACAGGGATAGGTTTTAAAAAAAGACTTTGCTGATTTTTGCAAACGAGCAAAGTCCCAAATGAAATGGAGTAGGTTAAATGACTTTTTGACCTTTCTTGTAGACATCTGTCACGAGATTTGTCGCAAAGAAATAGAAGAGATAATCTAGATTTGGTGCATCAAAGATGGTAATGTCAGCCTGTTTGCCAACATCGAAAGAGCCGATTGTTTTAGCACGATCTACTGAATAGGCTGCATTGATGGTCACTGCATTGAGAATTTCTACTGGAGTTAGGCGCATCATGAAGCAACCCAGATGCATGGCAAACTGGAGATTGGCTGTCGGACAAGACCCTGGGTTGCTGTCCGTTGTTAGGGTAATGGCCATCCCAGCGTCCAACATCTTACGAGCCGGTGCATAGGTATCTTCCATGAGGCTGAAGGTTGTAGCAGGCAATAGATTGCCGATCACTTTTGCTGCAGCTAATTTTTGAATGCCTTCATCCGTAATCACCATCAAGTGTTCTGCGCTAGTAGATTCCAATTCAGCCGCCACATCAACACCACCAATGGATTCGATTTCATCGGCATGGATCCGCAGCTTGAAGCCCATCTCCTTAGCTTTTGAAAGAAGATAGCGAGATTCATCTGCTGTAAAGACACCTTTTTCACAGAAGATATCACAGAACTCAGCTAGCTTTTCTTCCTTCACTTTGGGAAGCATTTGCTCCACAATGAGATCTAAATATTCTTGGGAACGGCCCTTGTATTCTGTGGGAATCGCATGGGCTGCCATAAAGGTCGAAACCAGATCAATTTCATGATCACGGTCCAGTGCAGCCACAACATCCAACTGGCGTTTTTCAGTTTCCCAATCCAAACCATAGCCACTCTTGGCTTCGACAGTAGTCACCCCATGACGCAACATGTAATCCAACAGTCGTTTGGACTTGTCATAGAGATTTTCAAAAGAAGCTTCCCGTGTCGCCCGAACCGTGCTCAGAATTCCACCGCCTTGAGCGAGGATGTCTAAGTAAGAAACACCTGCTAGTTTTTTAGCAAACTCATGCTCACGACTGCCTCCATAGACCAAGTGGGTATGGCAGTCAATCAGGCCAGGAGTCGCAACTTTTCCTTCACAGGATTTCACTTCCGTATGGTCATCGATCAGTTCAGGGTCTGGTTGACCTGTCCCAACTGCAAGAATCTTTCCATCTTTAATAGCGATGTAAGCATCTGAAAGAATTTTTGCTTCTGCCATCTCTTTTCCATAGAGAGGATGGCCTAGATCATTCGGACAAAACAATTGGTTAAAGTGGGTTAATAGGATATCAGCAGACATATGAAACATTCCTTTCTATTTCCATTGTTATTCATTTTACAATTCTACAGGAAAAGCGTCAAAAAAAAGTCAAAAAGTTTTTCACTCATTTTTTTTTGCTTTATTAAAAATTATATTTTTTTTTGACTCTTTATTGACGTTTCTTCGATACAATAAAGAAAATATAAATTCACAGTCCAACTATAAGGAGGGTTCTGCTATGTCATTTATAGACGAGAAAGAAATTGCAGCTGCTATGTCTGTCAAACTTGACTTTGATGTCCTACCTGAAAAGGCGACTTTTCAAGAAGGAATCCGTCGTGCACCTGATAGAGGCTTCCGCTTAACGCAAGCTCAGACTGAAATTGCCCTTAAAAATGCTTTGCGTTACATTCCTAAAAAATTCCACCAAGAGTTGATCCCAGAATTTCTGGAAGAACTAAAAACTCGCGGTCGGATCTATGGCTATCGCTTCCGTCCAAAAGATCGGATCTATGGCAAACCAATTGATGAGTACAAAGGAAAATGCACTGCTGCTAAGGCTATGCAGGTTATGATTGACAACAACTTGAGCTTTGAAATCGCCCTTTATCCATATGAATTGGTCACTTATGGGGAAACAGGATCTGTCTGCGCCAACTGGATGCAGTACAACTTGATCAAGAAATACTTGGAAGTCATGACAGAAGACCAAACCTTGGTGGTTGAATCTGGTCACCCTCTAGGCCTCTTCAAATCGAAACCAGAAGCTCCTCGTGTCGTCATTACTAACGGTCTCTTGATTGGTGAATATGACAATATGCGCGACTGGGAAATCGCTGAAGAAATGGGAGTAACCAACTACGGTCAGATGACGGCTGGTGGCTGGATGTACATCGGTCCTCAAGGGATCGTTCACGGTACTTTCAACACCCTTCTCAATGCTGGTCGTCTTAAACTCGGTGTGCCTGATGACGGCGACTTGACCGGTAAACTCTTTATTTCATCTGGTCTCGGTGGAATGAGCGGAGCTCAAGGGAAAGCAGCTGAAATCGCAAAAGCGGTTGCCATCGTTGCAGAAGTGGACCGCTCTCGGATCGAAACCCGTCACTCTCAAGGCTGGATTAGCCAAGTGACAGATAGTGCCGAAGAAGCTGTGAAATTGGCTCAAGCAGCCCTTGAAGCTGGTGAATCCACTTCGATTGCCTACCATGGTAATATCGTAGATTTGCTCGAATATGTCAATGAACACCAAGTTCACGTTCATCTCTTGTCTGACCAAACCTCTTGCCACAACGTCTATGATGGTGGCTATTGCCCAGTTGGCATCAGCTTTGAAGAACGGACACGTTTGCTGGCAGAAGACAAAGAAACCTTCCGCCGTTTGGTTGATGAAACCTTGGCTCGTCACTTTGCAGTGATCAAAGCCTTGACGGCTAAAGGTACTTACTTCTTCGACTACGGTAATGCCTTCATGAAATCTGTTTACGACTCAGGCATCAAGGAAATTTCTAAGAATGGCTTGGATGACAAGGACGGCTTCATTTGGCCATCTTATGTAGAAGATATCATGGGACCTATGCTCTTTGACTATGGATACGGTCCATTCCGTTGGGTCTGCCTCAGCGGTAAACATGAAGACTTGATTGCAACTGACCATGCAGCCATGGAAGCGATCGATCCAACTCGTCGCTACCAAGACCGCGATAACTACAACTGGATTCGCGATGCGGAAAAGAACCAACTGGTGGTTGGTACACAAGCACGTATCCTCTATCAAGATTGTATGGGCCGTGTCAACATTGCTTTGAAATTCAATGAACTCATTCGCCAAGGTAAGATCGGACCGGTCATGATCGGACGTGACCACCACGACGTATCTGGTACAGATGCTCCATTCCGTGAAACATCAAACATCAAAGATGGTTCGAACGTCACTTGTGACATGGCGGTTCAATGTTACGCTGGTAACGCTGCTCGCGGTATGAGTCTCGTCGCTCTCCACAACGGTGGTGGTACTGGTATCGGTAAAGCCATCAACGGTGGATTTGGTCTCGTCCTAGACGGTAGCCACCGGATCGACGAAATCATCAAATCTGCCATTGCCTGGGACACTATGGGTGGGGTTGCTCGTCGGAACTGGGCACGGAATAACCATGCCATTGAAACAGCGATCGAGTACAACCGTCTCCATGCAGGAACAGACCACATCACCATTCCGTATCTGGCAGATGAAGATTTGGTCAAAGAAGCCGTTCAAAAATTGTTTTAACATCAAAAAATAAAAACTGAGAAAGGGGAGGAAATGCAAAGACTTCTCCTCCCCAACTTCTCCTATAAAAAGAGGTAATCATATGGCAAAAATTGTTGAGTGTATTCCAAACTTCTCTGAAGGACGCAATCAGGCTGTGATCGACGGATTAGCAGCTACAGCAAAAAGTATTCCAGGTGTCACTTTACTAGACTACTCGTCTGATGCCAGTCACAACCGCAGCGTCTTTACACTCGTTGGGGATGAAGAAAGCATTCAAGAAGTGGCTTTCCAATTGGTGAAATACGCTTCTGAAAACATTGATATGACCAAGCACGAAGGCGAACACCCTCGGATGGGAGCAACAGACGTTTGTCCATTCGTTCCGGTTAAAGATATCACTACAGCTGAATGCGTTGAGATCGCTAATAAAGTAGCCGAACGCATCAATCGTGAATTAGGTATTCCAATCTTCCTTTATGAAGATGCTGCAACTCGTCCAGAACGGAAGAACTTGGCCAAAGTGCGTAAAGGACAATTTGAAGGAATGCCAGAAAAATTGTTGGAAGAAGACTGGAAGCCAGACTACGGTGAACGCAAGATTCACCCAACTGCAGGGGTTACAGCCGTTGGTGTCCGTATGCCACTCGTTGCTTTCAATATTAACCTTGACACAGACGACCTAGAGATTGCCAATAAAATTTCTAAAATCATTCGTGGATCAAGCGGTGGATACAAATACTGTAAAGCGATCGGTGTCATGCTAGAAGATCGCAACATCGCCCAAGTCTCTATCAACATGGTCAACTTGGAACAATTCCCATTGTATCGTGTCGTTGAAACCGTTCGTTTCGAAGCACAACGCTACGGGGTTCGAATCATCGGAACAGAACTCATCGGACTTGCTCCTGCTAAGGCTTTGATCGACTCTGCTGAATACTACTTACAATTAGAAGACTTTGACTACAGCAAACAAGTCTTGGAAAATCACTTGTTGGGTTAGAAAGGGAGTTCTATGAAACTAGTTGACTTAAGTATTACGGAGTTTGCCAAGGTCCTTGGTTCAGATGCTCCAGCTCCAGGTGGTGGTTCTGCAGCTGCTCTATCTGCTGCGAATGGGATTTCCCTTACAAAAATGGTCTGTGAACTGACCATTGGAAAGAAAAAATACGCAGAATTTGAAGACCACATCAAAGGGGTTCACGAAAAAAGCGCTCACCTCCAAGACCAATTACTAGAAGCCATCGACAAGGATACAGAAGCCTTCAACGTCGTATCAGCTGTCTTTGATCTTCCAAAAGAAACGGAAGAAGAGAAAGCTGCTCGTCGTGAAGCCATGCAAAAAGCTTTGAAACATGCGACAGTATCTCCTTTCTCTATGATGGAGCTCATCGTTGAAGCTCTTGAAACCACCAAAGAAGCTGTTGGCAAGTCCAACACCAATGCGGCTAGTGACCTAGGGGTAGCTGCTCTGAATCTTAAAGCTGGCCTTCAAGGGGCTTGGCTCAATGTCTTGATCAACATTTCAGGAATCAAGGACCAAGACTTTGTCCAAGAATACCACGGTAAGGGACTCAAACTCCTCCAAACCGGTTCTGATCTTGCAGATAATATTTACCAAACCATTTTAGAAAGTCTATCTTAAACCTAGCAAATAAAAATAAAGAAAGAAGGGATTCTATGGTTTTATCGGATATTGAAATTGCCAATTCTGTCCAAATGAAGCCCATCACCGATATCGCTGCTGAACTTGGATTGACCGAAGACGATATTTCGCTCTACGGAAAATACAAGGCAAAAATTGATAGCAACCAACTGGAACAACTCAAGGATAAGGAAGATGGAAAGCTGATCCTCGTGACGGCCATCTCTCCGACACCTGCTGGAGAAGGAAAGACAACCACCTCTGTTGGCTTGGTCGATGCTCTTTCAGCTATTGGTGAAAAAGCCGTCATTGCCCTCCGCGAACCATCTCTTGGCCCTGTCTTTGGGATCAAGGGTGGAGCTGCCGGTGGCGGGTACGCCCAAGTGGTTCCAATGGAAGATATCAACCTTCACTTTACCGGAGACTTCCATGCCATTGGGATTGCCAACAACCTCCTTGCAGCCTTGATTGACAACCATATCCATCACGGCAATGAGTTGGGCATCGATTCTCGTCGCATTACCTGGAAACGGGTGGTCGATATGAACGACCGTCAACTCCGTCATATTGTCGATGGCCTTCAAGGAAAAACAAACGGGGTTCCTCGTGAAGATGGCTTTGACATCACCGTGGCTTCTGAAATCATGGCCATTCTCTGTCTCTCAGAAAATATCCTTGATCTCAAAGAACGTCTTGATCGCATCATTATCGGGTACAACTACCAAGGACAACCGGTCACAGCCAAAGACCTCAAGGCTGGAGGGGCCATGGCAGCTGTCCTCAAAGATGCCATCCATCCAAATTTGGTGCAAACCTTGGAGCATACTCCTGCCATCATCCACGGCGGACCATTTGCCAATATCGCCCACGGCTGTAACAGTGTGCTGGCTACTAAGCTAGCCCTCAAATATGCAGACTATGTCGTGACAGAAGCTGGTTTTGGAGCAGACTTAGGCGCTGAAAAATTCATCGACATCAAGTGCCGCATGGCCGGACTCAAACCTGCTGCCGTTGTCCTCGTCGCAACCATTCGTGCTCTCAAGATGCATGGTGGAGTTGCCAAAGCGGACCTGGCTACTGAAAATGTCCAAGCCGTGATCGATGGTCTGCCAAACCTGGACAAACACTTGGCCAACATCCAAGAAGTCTATGGTCTACCTGTGGTCGTTGCCATCAACAAATTCCCGCTGGATACAGAAGCAGAGCTAGAAGCTGTCTATGAATCTTGTAAGAAACGCAATGTAGATGTGGTCATTTCAGATGTCTGGGCACATGGTGGAGCTGGTGGTCGTGACTTGGCTGAAAAAGTCATTCAACTGGCTCAAGAAGAAAACCACTTCTCTTATGTCTATGACGAAGAAGACAGCATTGAAACAAAATTGACCAAGATCGTCACAAAAGTCTATGGTGGTAAAGGCATCAGCTTAACACCAGCGGCCAAACGCGAACTGAAAGAATTAGAAGCTCTTGGCTTCTCGAACTACCCAATCTGTATGGCCAAAACCCAATATTCCTTCTCAGACGATGCGAAGAAAATGGGAGCACCAAAAGATTTCACAGTTAAAATCAGTAACCTTAAGGTGGCTGCCGGAGCTGGCTTCATCGTAGCTCTAACTGGTACCATTATGACCATGCCTGGCCTACCTAAAGTTCCTGCCAGTGAAAAGATTGATATCGATGCCCACGGCAATATCACTGGTCTCTTTTAAGAAAGAAGGCGTCCTATGGTGACTCTCCTTCATCTTACCCCCGCAGATTATCAAATTTCTACCTGGTCCGGTGGCCAAACCACCCAACTCTTTCTCTCCCCAGAGGGAGGAAGCTATCCAGATCGGACCTTTGACTTCCGCCTCTCTACTGCAACGGTAGAGGTTGAAAAAAGTAACTTTACCGATCTCACGGGCTACCACCGAATCTTGATGCCCTTGAATGCCTCCATTAGGCTCACCCATCACCATAAAGAAGTGGTTTTGAACCCCTTTCAAAGCTACTTCTTTGATGGGGGAGATCCTGTATCTAGCCAAGGGACTTGTCAAGACTTTAATTTGATTTACAAACCTTCTTATCAGGGGCATATGAGTGCTATATCCCCAAAAGAGAGTGTCAAAAGTCAGAGTCGCTATCAATTGATCTACGCTCTCTGTCCACTAACACTCGAATGGGGAACCAATCATTCTCAAACTCTCCAAACTCACGAGCTCCTGGTGATCGAACAAGCATCTCCTCTTCAAGAGATGACAATCACGTTTTTACCCCATCAGTCTGGGGAGCAACCGATTGCTATCTGGACTGGACTACAATAATGTTCACAAAGGAGAAACATTATGAACGGAGCACATAAACAGTCGATTGAGGAACAAGAAAAAGCGAAATTCAGCTTTAGCGGTGCCACTCTTTACGGTATCAACGCCGTAATCGGATCTGGTATCTTCCTCCTCCCTCAAAAAATTTATTCTGGCCTCGGACCAGCTTCTCTAGCTGTCATGTTCGGGGTTGCCATTCTCGTCATGCTACTATCGGCCTGTCTGGCTGAAACAGCTGGCTACTTCGACAAAAACGGTGGAGCCATGCAATACTCAAAAGCCGCTTTCGGAGACTTCGTTGGCTTTAACGTTGGGATTCTCGGTTGGGCCGTTACCGTTATCGCTTGGGCTGCCATGTTAGCCGGTTTTGCTAAGATCTTCATCATTACCTTCCCAGCATTTGAAGGCTACAACCTTCCGATCAGTATCGGTATGCTGATTCTCTTGAGTCTGATGAACATTGCCGGCCTGAAAACCTCTAAGATGTTTACTCTGACAGCTACTGTTGCAAAATTAATTCCAATTGTCCTCTTCTCACTCTTTGCCATCTTCTTCATTTCCGGTGGCGTGAGCAAGGGCAACTTCACACCTTTCCTTCAATTGGAAAGTGGAACAAGCCTCTTCAGTTCTATTTCTAGTACAGCCGTCTACATCTTCTACGGTTTCATCGGATTTGAAACCATGTCTATCGTTGCAGGGGAAATGCGCAACCCTGAAAAGAACGTTCCCCGCGCTATTCTAGGTTCTATCAGTATTGTATCTGTTCTCTACATGTTGATCATCGCAGGAACAATCGCCATGCTTGGTGGTCGCATTATGCAAACTGGTGCACCAGTACAAGACGCATTTGTCGAAATGATTGGCCCTATCGGAGCTCCACTTGTTTCTTACGGAGCCCTCATTTCAATCGCCGGTCTAAACATCGGTGAATCCATCATGGTCCCTCGTTTTGGTGCCGCATTAGCAACTGAAAAACTCTTGCCAGAAGGGCTTGGAAAAACAAACTCTAAGAATGCCCCTGTCATTGCCATTATCATCTCTGGTATCTTCGCTTTCTTACTCTTGTTATCTGGCTCTTTCGAATCATTAGCAACCTTCAGTGTTGTCTTCCGTTTCTTCCAATACATTCCAACTGCTTTGGCAGCCATCAAACTCAGAAAAATGTACCCAGACAAAAAGGTTACCTTCCGAGTACCATTTGGTCCTGTTATCCCAGTTCTAGCTGTTGTGATCAGTATCTTGATGATTGCAGGGGACAACATGATGAACTTTGTTTGGGGTGCCATCGGTCTCGTGATCGCAAGTGGACTCTACTTTGTTTTCCACGGCGATAAACTACATAAATCTAAAGCCCTTCCTCACTAATTTTCTTTACACAGTAGATGGGAACAGAGACGGGAGCGAAGCTCGGTTTTGCTCCCTATCCCATCTAGGACTCCACGAATGTCAAACCTGAGCCCTTTTCTCTATGACTCTTTTCAATTTTTATGATCAATAGACAATGGGCCCATGTTTGGTATTCAAACCGAAGTAAACAACACTACTTCCACAGAACAACTATTCATAATCGGAGGTTTTATATGACTCAATTGATTCATTTAGATGGTAATAGCTTAACACTCGAAGAAGTCATCGCTGTAGCTCGTCACGGTGCCCAATGTGAGCTTGATGAACAAGCCAAAGAAGCCGTTATCGCATCCCGTAAAATCGTTGATGACATTGTCCGGGAAAAACGAGTCGTCTATGGTGTAACCACTGGCTTTGGTTCCCTCTGTAATGTCAGCATCTCTCCAGAAGATACTGTTCAACTGCAAGAAAACCTGATCCGGACTCACTCATCTGGTTTCGGTGATCCACTTCCGGAAGATGCTGTTCGTGCCATCATGCTGATCCGTATCAACTCACTCTTGAAAGGTTATTCTGGCATTCGTCTGTCAACTGTTGAAAAACTGTTAGAATTGCTCAACAAAGGAGTCACTCCTTATATCCCTGAAAAAGGCTCTCTCGGAGCTTCTGGAGACCTTGCTCCTCTTTCTCATATGGTTTTACCAATGTTGGGTCTTGGACGTGCCTATTACAAAGGAGAACTTCTCAGTGGTCAAGAAGCCCTAGATCGTGCTGAAATTGAAAAGATCCAATTGGCTGCCAAAGAAGGGCTTGCCTTGATCAACGGTACAACCGTCCTAACGGGTATCGGTGCTCTTGCGACTTATGATGGTATCCAATTGCTCAAACTCTCTGATATCGCTGGTGCTCTCTCAATGGAAGTTCACAATGGAATTACCAGTCCATTCGAAGAAGACCTTCATTCCATCCGCCCACAAAGTGGACAATTGGCAACTGCTCGCAACATCCGTAACCTTCTTGAAGGAAGCAAGAATACCACTGTTGCGACTCAACAACGGGTACAAGATCCTTATACACTTCGCTGTATCCCTCAAATCCATGGAGCCAGCAAGGATTCTATTGCTTACGTAAAAGAAAAAGTTGAAATCGAAATCAACTCTGTCACAGATAACCCAATCATTACCAAAGAAGGACACGTCATCTCAGGAGGTAACTTCCACGGTGAACCAATGGCGCAACCATTTGACTTCTTAGGCATTGCCCTTTCTGAAATTGGGAACGTATCTGAACGTCGGGTGGAACGCTTGGTCAACAGCCAACTCAGTAAATTACCATCCTTCTTGGTCAAACACCCTGGACTCAACTCAGGCTTCATGATTACGCAGTATGCTTGTGCATCCCTTGCATCGGAAAATAAAATTTTGGCTCACCCTGCTAGTGTCGATTCTATTCCATCTTGTGAAAACCAAGAAGATTTCGTCAGCATGGGAACGACTGCCGCTCGTAAAGCAGCAGAAATTCTTAAAAACTCACGTCGCATCGTTGCTACTGAAATCATGGCAGCTTGCCAAGCCTTGGATCTCAAACCAGAAAATCATGAACTTGGTAAAGGTACAAAACCAGCTTATGAGCTGATTCGTCAAAAACTGAACTTCATTGAATTTGACAAAGATATCGAAATCTTTGAAGAACTTAATAAAGCATCTGCTGTTGTCGAAAGCGAAGAATTCTTAGCAACCATCGAAAAAGCAGTTGACTTAAGCATTCAATACTGATACAGTAAGAATAAAGCAAAACAGAGGCTGGCGATCTTCTCAGCCTCTGCCTGCTTTCAGAAAAATAAGGGAGGCGACAAGCTTGCTCACAAACTACTATCCAATGACCTACAGCTACTACCAAGGTAGCATCGAGGACAATCCCTACACGGCCAAATGGGGAATGGTCACCAAATTTTTAGACCTAAACGACGAGACCCTCACTCCATTTGAGGGTATGACCTTTGGGATCATCGGCTTTAAGAGCGACAAAGGAGTCTATATCAATAATGGGCGTGTAGGAGCAGTCGAGGGTCCTACAGCCATCCGTTCTCAAATCGCTAAACTTCCATGGCACTGGGGAACCAATGTGACAGTGTATGATGTGGGAAATATTGACGGGCCCAACCATTCACTAGAAGAACTCCAAGAAAGTCTCTCACAAGCGATCCAGCGCATGTACCAATTAGGGATCCAACCCATTGTCCTAGGAGGCGGTCACGGAACTGCTTACGGCCACTATCTAGGGATTCAATCCAGTTTAGAAAAAGATGAACAACTGGCTGTGATCAATCTGGATGCCCACTTTGATTTGCGACCTTACGACCAAACCGGTCCCAACTCTGGAACAGGTTTTCGTCAAATGGCTGATCATGCGAAAGAAAAAGGTCAGGACTTCCCTTACCTCATCCTGGGGATCCAAGAGCACAATAATAACCTCTTCCTCTTTAATTACGTTGCTAAAACACCAAGCATTGATTTTTTAACTGGCCAAGATCTCTTCCAGATGAGCCACCAAGCCATTCTGGATCGAATCGATCAATTTTTAGAAAACCAAACCGCGATCTATCTGTCTATTGATATGGATTGCTTTGCGGTCGGCTCTGCTCCTGGTGTTAGCGCCATCCAATCACTTGGTGTCGATCCTAAACTAGCCCTCCTGCTTCTCCAACACATTGCTGCTAGTGGTAAGCTAATCGGATTTGATGTCGTGGAAGTTTCTCCTCCTCATGACATTGACAATCATACTTCAAATCTTGCTGCGACCTTTATCTTTTACTTGACCCAAATATTGGCGCAACAAAAACTGAACTAAGAAGATTTCTACACACATAAAAAGCATAGAAACACCCATTACTAGGGTATTTCTATGCTTTTTCTTCATTTTCAGACACAACGACTTTTGCCTGAAAAGAGGACAGGCCACTTAGCCTTCTCTTATGATTTAGACAAGAGACACTACAGGTCTTTTAATTTCTTAAGAAACTGACGATCTCTGTAAGGATTCAAGTGTTGCTCTGCCACCTTCTTGTAGTAATTCTTATCTTCTTTCAAGAAGGTCCTCAGGGCAGGATCGAGCTCTTCCCCCTTCTCCTTTTGATTAGATAAGAAAGCTAATAGATAATGAACCATCCCCTTATCCCGTGAATTAGCAGATGGATTCATCGTCCTTTCTTTTCGAGCCAGATAATCCGCAACCTTTTCTTGATCTCCTTGCTGACAGGCGACTAAGGATTGATAAAATTCGAGCAATTCTTCCTTCCAAGGGAAGCGAACACTGGACAAAATTTTCTGAGCTCTGTCAAAACAGAGGCGAGCTTGGATCAAATCTCCCTTCCAATAATAGGCGATCCCAAGATCAATATCAAAGACGACACGGACGGAATCAACAGCTTGATCTCCCACTAAACGCAGAACCTCTTCTAAGTGTGTGACCGCTACTTGGAAATGGCCTCTCACTTGCTCGATTTCAGCGAGGTAGGCCAAAGAAGCTGCAATTTGAATGGCATACTTGGCCTGCATGCTATTGGTCAAACTAAAGCAATCAATGGAGCGATACAAATGCCGGGTCGCCTGCTCCTCATCCCCAACCATCAGGTGATACAAGCCTTTCAAACGCAACTGGATCGCGATGACCTCATGATTATTGGCTTGGATGGCATCTTCCAAAGCCAAATCTGTATAATAAGCCATCTCAGAGATATTTTCCGTTTGAATGCAATAATAAATGATTTGCCGATAACCCTCTAAGAGGAAGTCGGATTGCTTGAGTTCCCGCGCATAGGAGATGACTTTTTGGATATCATGAATCCCCTTTTGATACTCCCCACTTCGAATAAAATAGCGACCTTCTAGGTACAAGTAACGCAGTTGTAAATGCTTGTATTCTCTATCTCTTTGGTGTCTAGAGAAAAGCTCCTCTAGTTCATGATGTAGGCGGGTCAACTCCGCCAAAATATCTACATGGCTATTTTTACCGTCCGATACAAGCCCCTCATCTCCCTTGGAGTATATTGGAAACAGTTCATGCTCCAGCTGAAGGATTTCTTCTAAGTAGGTCAACTCAAAAGATAAGGAGCGCAAGAGATTTTGCGATTGCTTATATTGGTAGGCAATTTCCTTATAAAGAAGAAGGTCCGTCGAATCTTCTAAGCTTTCTTCCAATTTTTGCGCAATTTGTTGGTGGAAGAGCCGCCGTCTAGCTGGCGAAAGAAGATGGTAAAAGTACATAGCTACCAATTGCTTGCAGAATTGAACCAAGAGAGCCTCGTCTTCTTCTACGATTGAGACGATCGCTCTTTCAGATAAAGGCTCGATTAATTCAGTCAAAACAGGAAGCTCTGTAGCCGTCAATTCTGCCAAGATAGACAGAGAAATTGGCTTATGAAAACAAGATAGGTAGTGTAGAAGAGCTTCTTCTTCACTGCTCATATCCCCAAGTTCCTGAGAAAGATAGGCTTGAATGATATCAGGCAAGGGTTCTAAATTTTCATTTTCTTTCCACTCTTCGATATAGCTGGACAGTAAGAACGGACTGCCTTCACTCCATTCGACCATCTGCTCCATCACTGCCGGCTCTATTGCTCCCAGTTCCCCTTTCAAGAGGGCACGACTTTCACTTGGATCAAAATTGGTCAACTCTAGTTGAGACAGCCTTTTCTCTACCTTCAAGCTCCCCAAGAAGTTGACGAAAGAAGCTGGCAGAGGCTCTTCAGCTGTAAAAATCAGTTGCCATTTCTCCTGGTTTCTTCTCTCCTCTAGTTGTTTCACTTTTTCTAGAGACACTGCATCGATCCACTGGGCATTTTCAAGCAGAATCAGGAGCGGTTTTTCTTTGCTAAGGATCTGAAGCTGATTCCATACCGAAATGAGATCATCCTCCTCTTCCAGAAGGGAAATCCCCATCTCATCCCCCAGTTTCTCTAGAGCTTGTCTGAGATCATTCCAGGTGCTTCCTTCGTAGCGTTGACTAGTAGCTTTTCCTTCCGCCTTGATAAAGTTAAAACTGCGATTGGACATCAAGACCAACTGCCGCAACAGACGTTTCTTACCTGTTCCAGATTGCCCCATCACGAGAAAAGGACCTACCGCCTCACCCGTCTCGACTAAGGAAAGGTATTCCTCGAGTTGCGAGAGTTCTTGTTTCCGACCAAAGAAGGAAAGTTCACGAATATTCAAGCGATTGGTCAGTTTATGAGTTCGTTTGGCTTCCAAAACCGAGTGATAAAGTTCCTCAATCGCTCGACTGGGACGCACACTGAGCTCGCGATCCAATAAATCGACAAGTTTATAATAGGTCTCGAAAAATTTTCCTAGTTGGTGATGGAAACTATAATACTCCATCAAGAGCTGGTAGTTTTTCTCTTCAAATTCATCCAGCTCTACCAAATGATGGAGCAAGAGTTCTATACTAGGATCTCCGAAACCAACCTTTTTAATTTTTTGATAGCAGCTTTCGATGTAGAGCTTCCTAAAAGCATCCCGTTTGCGAGAAGCCCACTGATCAAAGTCTTCATCATCCTTGACATAGAAGCCCTCTAAAAAGTCTCCCCGATAAAGATCCAAGGCACTTAGTGGATCTCTTTCAAAGAGCTGGACATCCAAAGAAAAACTCAAATGAGGATTAAGAGCCAAACTGCTCCGGCTTGGAGAGACAATGATATCTCCCTCAAAGATTTTATTGGCTTGGTAAACCGTATTCCGTAAGTTTTTGCGGGCTACTTGGTTTTCCTTATCTCCCCAAAGGATACCGGCTATTTCATCACGGTTAACTTGGCCCATGACCGCTAAATAATAAAGCAAGGCCTCCATCTTCGAAAAAGAAAACCGAATAGTTTTCTGATTGAAAACAACCTTAGGGGGTCCAAATAACTTTAACGTGAGATCTTTCTTCATTGCAAGCGCCTCCAAAAACTTCATATTAATACTATAAAAAAAAAGTTGGCTTTTAGCAAGTAATTTATCCAAATAAAAAGAGACTGAGAAATTTTCTTTCTCAATCTCTACACTTCCTACTAAAAGTGTTGATTAATTCCCTTCAAAATTCGGTTGATGATCAAATAACGCCTTTGTTGCTTGGTAGACGTGGTAAGCGACATCTTCATTGTTCATGGTGTAAAGGTGGACACCTGCCACATCTTGAGTGACCAAATCAACGATTTGATCGACTGCATAGGCAAGTCCTGCTGCTCTGAGTGACTCAGGATCATGCTCGTACTTGTCTAGAATGGCTTTAAACTTCCGTGGGATATGAACATTTTCACAAGTCTTAAGGAGACGAAGGGCCTGATTGCGATTGAGAATCGGCATCACTCCTGCATGAATAGGAACATTGATCCCAGCCAAGGTACACTTATCTTGAAAATCATAGAAACGCTCATTATCAAAGAAAAGTTGAGTGACCAAGCTAGAGCACCCTGCATCTACCTTCTTTTTAAGATTTTGAATATCTGAAATTTGGTTGGGAGAATCCGGATGTCCCTCAGGATAGCAGGCACCAATTACCTCAAAATGGGGCGCTTCTGTTTTGATAAATTCAATCAGATCCGTTGCATAACGAAAGTCTTTTAAAGGTTCCACACCCGGGATAATATCCCCACGCAGAGCCAAAATCCGATGAACCCCTACTTCATCTAACTCATGAAGAGTATCAGCTACTTTTTCCTTGCTCAAATAGACGGCTGGTAAGTGAGCAATCGTCGGAATAGACAATTCATTTTGAATGTAATTGGCTAAAGCAACCGTCGTCTCTTTGATATTGTATTTATTATTGCTAGCGGTCACACTAATAAAGTGAGGAGCTAGCTCCTGCATATTTGCCAAGGCACGTAAGAGTTTGGCATTGCCTACTTCAGGATTTGGAGGAAAAACTTCAAATGACAGAGACGGTGTGTGTTGTGACATATTCTATCCTTTTCTTTTGTTTCTTTGATCAAGAACTCTGAGCCACTATTTCTAGGATAAGGGAACGATTCGAAAACCCTCTACACGATGATAGAAGGTCCTCGAAACATTTCTTACAAGTGTTCACGCGCTTCTTTAGCAGCATTAACCAGCTTGATCAAGCTTTCTTTTGTTTCTTTAATTCCGCGAGTCTTCAAACCACAGTCAGGGTTGATCCAAACTTTGCCACTTGGTACTTTTGCCAAGATTGCTTCAATAGTGTGATCAATTTCACCGTCTTGTGGGACACGTGGTGAGTGGATATCGTAAACCCCAGGTCCACCTTCTGTTTGGAAGTTTTTCGCTTTCAACTCATCCAAGATTTCAAGGTTTGAACGGCTAGCCTCAAA
>ERZ1699231.86-NODE-86-length-32643-cov-3.161059_pt1 | contig 32643 bp, 18 predicted proteins | sample MGYA00581551_ERZ1699231 | MGnify/ENA primary metagenome ERZ1699231 (study PRJEB42319, sample SAMD00040326) | human oral metagenome | material: saliva | host: Homo sapiens | study: EMG produced TPA metagenomics assembly of PRJDB4115 data set (Metgenomic analysis of... | reverse complement strand
TAGCCGGGGTTGGTCAAACTCAGCAGGCTATCGGCAGAAAGTAGCATCCGGAAGTAACGCCCGTAATCCTTGAGGGAATCAATCTGCGTGTCTTGTGTGTAGTCTTTTTCGATGAGTTTCGAGAACGGCTCGCGGAATTTCGTATTGAGCGGATCGTTGTAAGGCGGGATCTGCACCAAACTATCGGCGCCGCGCCACACGGGCCAAGTGAGCAAACGTTGGTTGAGCGCGGCCACGTGATCGGGTTGAGTAGCGTTGGTGGTTTGCGTAGAAGTCACCAACGCGGCGAAGGCGTTGTAGAAAGGACGACTATGCTTGACCTTCTGCGCGTCGCGCACCAGCACCTCATCCGCCTTTTTCCACGTGTGCCAGGCCTTGATCAGCTCTTGCGCCTCTTCGAGTCCTTGTGTGGACGATGCAAGCGTGAGCGCGGCCAGTTTCGCCTTGAAATCGTTCAAGAAGGGTTGGATATGCTGCACCGAAGCGGCGTCGGCTTGAAGCGTACTGTCGGCCGTGCGCCAAACGTCCCAAGCAGCCAACTGCGATTTGAGCAAATCAATGTCGGCCTGCGTTGCCGTGGTGCGCTGCGATTCCGTAGCGAGATGGGCACGGAACGCTTGATGATAGCTATGGGTGGAAACCGCCTTCGCGGCGTCGCGCACCAGCACGCTGTCGGCATGCTTGACAAGCGCCAGATACTCCGTGAGGGCATCGGCCGGGATCAGTTCCCAATGGGAGTTCGCATCGTCGGGCGAATAGAATCCCATGGAATTCTGGGTCACTCCCACACCACCGTGCCAGTTCCAGGCGTGAGCACGTGCTCCTGCGGGTGAGATATTGTAGTAGGAGGTCGTGCCGTTCTGCACGTGCTCGATGTTCCAAGGCTGAGATGCAGCAAAATCATCCGTCCAAGAGAGCATGTTGCGGCCGTCGCGCACGTTGGAATACGTGGCCCATCGTTGCGTGGCAAGCGAATAGATGTGGTAATCACCGCTATTTTTGCCGCCCACAAAGATGTATTCGCCGGCTCCGCTGCGCCCTTCGGTGGGACGGGTCTGCGCATCGGCATAGTAATATTTACCGTCGAACATGCGATAGTTGCGAATCACATATTTCCCCATCGGGTGGTCGGTGCCGGTCGATACGGTGAGTCCGGCAGGATTGTCGAACTTGAGCGGTTGGTTGTAGGCATCGACGATCTTTCCGTTCTTGAAGATCTCGACTTCGCCGCCGTCACCGCCCGCAACGCTGACCGTGATTTGCGAGAGATCCAGTTCAGCCGGGATGGTGAACGCATGGCGGTTGGCCACCATCACGAGTTGACCTTGCGCATTGTACACCTTGTAGCCCACAGCTCCCTTGCCCTGCACACGCAACGAGCGACCTTCGAGACGAACCGCCTCGGGCTGTGCCGTCGTACCGGGTTCGGTGCCGGTGCCGAAGTCGGTGTAGTGACCCACGTCGCCGAACACTCGGCTGTCGCCGGGGTTCAAACCGCCGATCGTGGCCCAACGCGTTTCGCCGGGTTGGTGGCCCTCATAGGTGGCCGGTGTTTTGCGGATGCGTTCGTCGATGAACATCAAGTTCTTCGCCTTTTTGCTGTATTGCGCCATGGCGGCTTTGCAGTCGTCGATATCCGCTTGACTCACCGAAATCGTGGTGGGAGCATAGACCTTGTCGTAGAAACCGTCGTTGTATTTCAGCGGGAGATTGTTGCCCACTTTGTCGAAGAATCCGTAGAACGTGAAGAACTCGGTCAGGTCTTCGCCGGCCGCTTCACTGCAGAAACGAGCAAATCGCAGATAGTCGCTCTTGGCCTCGCGGCTGTCGATGGGTTGCTCGCGGAACTTGGCAAAGAGATCGCGGAAGAACGTCGGTTTGTGACCGAGTTCCACATAGTAGAGCCACAATTGCCAATACATGCGTGTGCGATCGCCCAGATCCATGTCGAACCAAGTTTGGTGACGATTGAATCGGTTGAAGAGCTTTTGCGGCGCATCGAGACGACTCACACTCGCACCGCGCTTCCACACGGCAATGTTCGACCACAGGTTGTTCGAACTCTCGAGGCAGCGCGAAAGGTTGAAGAGCTTCTGGTAGTGGTGGCCCGTTTCGTGCACCACGGCCCAGAGGTTACCTCCGTTGTCGCCCCCGGAGCCTTTGACCCACTCAGGGTAACTGAACGTGGTGCTGACCGTTCCGATGAAGGTGCCGTAAGGGAAAGCATAGAGACCGGACGCGTCGGTGCTGAACATGAGACAATTGAAACGATCGGCGAACTGCTCCGGTTTGAAGAAGTCTTGCTCGATTTCGTGCACCCAGTCCCATTTGCTCAGCACACCGGTGATGCCTTTATACTGTCCGTTGTAGTTCCAGTTGCCGTTACGCTGCTGCTCCTCGACACCGCGCAGGCTGAGACTGTGGATGGTGTGTTTGGACTTCAGGCGAATCACGTCGTCGGTGAAGAATCCGTAGGGTTTGAGGTTTTCGAGGTTGTCCCAATCCTGGTTCTGCATCTTCGTTGCATCAAAATATCCGTTGGCACGCCCGCCTTCCACGTGAATCGAGATTTGCGGTTGCTCGGTGTATTTGAGGTTCGTGTCGTTCATCACGTAATTGATGTACAGGTGCGACGCATCGTTGGCATAAACCACATTGAGTCCCTTGTGAAGCGCAATGAGCTTATCGCCCGTTGTGTTTTTTCCCTGCACCAATTCGGCATTGAGCGCACAACCCGCCGGTGCCTCTTCGCCCACAAACACCAGCGCCAATTCCTTTTCGGGGATCGTGATACCGGTGGGGTTCGTGAGTTGCGAGTATTGTCCGAAGCTCGTGGGCATCAATTTATTGTCGCGGGCCCACTTTTGTGGATGGCTGTAGGCCTGGTAGGGCTGGATACGGAAATATTTCTCATATCGGTTGGCCTCGGCGTTCGCTCCGTTCCAGGTATCGGTTCGCACGCGCACGGCCACGTCGATGAGTGACTCGGGCAATTGCTCGGCACGAAGGGCGGCTTTGAGCGCATCGACGCTCATCGAAGCATAGGGTGCGCGCAACTGCGTGCAAGCATTGTCCGCGAAATAGCGTTGCAATTGCGTGTTGAGTTCATCGCGATGCGCGGTCAGTTCCGCTTGTTCGTTGAGCCGCTGCTTGTACGCGTTCAGAGCCGCGGCGTCCAACGCCACTTCTTCCAACTGCCAAAACGAAGCGGTGCTCGTTTCGTCCCAATTGACCACATTGTAACCGGCGGAACTGGCACAATGCAAGCTCGCGCCGTTGCGCACCACGAAGGCAAGGTAGGGCAACCACTTGTCCATCTCTTTGAGCGTGAACGTGGCTTGTGTGTCGGTCATCGTGTAGCTTTGCGTTCGAGCGGCGCTGTTGCCGACATACTTTTGGTTCACCACACTGCGAAGGGCCCATTTGTCGCCCACTTTTTCCAACTGCCAGAGTTGTCCCATCTCGCGTTCGTTGCGCACTTCGCCGCGCACCACGTTGTCCGACGCGGGACGCGTGGTGAGCACGCGCTCGGGATAGGCCACATTGCGCACCAGGTAGTATTTTCCCTCCACGGGGGTGTACACGCCCGTGGAATTGCGGCGCACGCTTTCCTTCACATCGGCTTCCGACACATCGGTCACCGGTTCAAACTGCCATTCTGCTGCCGGGTTGGCGAAGAAAGTGGTGTCGGTCACCTTGCGCACCGTGTCGGCCTTGGTGCGAAACGAGCGGGCATTGCCACCCACCACGTTCTTGTCCGCCGACTCGGTGAAACACGAACCGTCGGTGAAATCGGCATTGCCGCTCACGTTGAAAAAGCCGTTCGTCGTTTGCAGGAAATTCAACCAAAGCCGATTGTTCCCCACGCCCGTGCTGACCCCTCGACCGGCTTCGGCCGACGAGGCGAAACGGCCGGTCGACGCATTGCGCAGGGCAAAGCCGTCACCGTTGCGCTCCACCAACCAAACGGTCGAGAGGTCGGACGAACTGACTTGCGCAGTGGTTTTCAGGGTGTGCGCGGTTGCGTCGACCGTCCAATAGTGCTGCGCGGCATTCTTCACGCGGTAGAGACCGCCGGTGCGCAGCCGGTCGAGGGTCTCGAAGCCCTGTTCCAATTGCGGCCAAGCGGCGTTGAACTTCGCCACGCTCTTCAGCTCCTCAGTCGTGAGGGGAACAAACTTCCAGTGGTTGGCTTCGGTCGAAACGCCTTCCCAATTCTGCACAAGGCCGCTGCCCCCGTTGTGCCAGAGCGTTTTCCCGCCGAAATCTTCGGCCGTCGAAATCACCCAATAGCCGGCACTGCCGGCACCGGAGGCTCCCTTGATGTAGTAGTGTGCGGCATTCGTGCCCACGGTGAAGGTCTCGTTGAGCCGGTCGAGCGGCTGGACGGCCAACTGCTCGCCCACGTTCACGATCCGGTAGGTGCCGTTCACCTGTTTCACCTTCCAATACTGCGACAGCTCATCGTTCCGACCGCTGCTCCCCGAGTGTTCGGAGACGTAGCCCAAGCGATGATGCTGCACCAGCACGGGAAAATTGTTTTTCCGGCTCACGATGCGGTAAAACCCGTCGGCCAATGCGCCGCTTTGCGCGAGAACCGAAGGGAGACACCCCAACATGACGAGCAGGAATACGAACATTCGTCTCAAAAGTTGGTACATATCATTTTACATTTTAATTGGATTCTAAAAAGAAGAGGGAGTTTTCATCCGGCCGTGGCTTTTGCCCCGAGCGTGCTGCCCAATGGCGGGGCTACTTACGCATAGGAGAGACGCCGGCACACGGCGATCAACGGCCTGCGGCGAGACCGGAGGGAAATCATTGCGGAGTTCGATGCTTGTTTTTTCACTCTTTCTGTCGTCACGTGAAAGCATCACCGGTCTCTGTCCTGTCGATGCATGCTCTGTGTCCTGTTTGGTTCATGTGCTTTCCCATCGGGGCGTCGACACACGGAAGCGAACGGCAGCATCAACTGCGGGGATCACGAAAAGAAGGACGTCCAATACGGTATTCGGCGATTAAGGGCTGAGATGCAGCGCGTGTTTCGCCATCTCGTTTAAGCATTCCTTCGACAAAGTTAGCGATTTGATCTCATTCTGCGGGCTTTATCCCTAAATATTTGACGTGTCCGACCTTTTTTCTCCTATTTCTGTCTTGCGGGGAGCGCGATCGGCCCACGAAGTCCTTCGGTCCCGCCATGTTGCCGGGGCACTTTTCCGTCGGTTCGCCCGGCGAAATGCGGCTCTTTGCCCACACCGTCACAGCAGCACGTGTGCCGTCGCCCGCAACGGCAAGCATCGATCACCCACTCGGATGAAGTGCCACAGGTGAAGGTCGAGAATAGAGAAACGGATGCCCCTTTCGCGCGGGCGCGCGTACGCGCATGTCAGTCTGTTTCCGTTTTTTGCCTTCACCTCTTCACCCACATGCCACAAAACAGTGATTCACAGATCAATAGGGGTGAAGGCTTTGCTCAAAACCCTCCACATTTTGCTTTTTCCTCGGGGCTTTTTCTTCGACAATCCGCTGTTTTCCAACGCTTTGTCCCTTATCACCGCAAAAAATGGGAAATTCGATCAATGTCTGCGACTGCCGGAACCACTGCGCGGTGTGCTTTTTTCGAGCAAGGGTTCGGTCGGCGCCACAACGCACAACCCCTTTATTCAGGCGGGCTGCGAAGCACATTTTTGCCGATCGGTGCTCGACTCGGCATGGCAGACGGCGCGAATTTCTACCGCGATCTGGGGTGAAGTAGCCGTCGCGGTGCTTCTTCACGGGAGGACGCGAAAGCGTGAACCCCAATCGACAAAACCTTCACACTTATCAAACTATGAATCAACGATTTGCACCATACGGGTGAAGAGGTGAAGGAAAAAAACGGAAAGTAGCGGACACGCGCGCGTACGCGAGGGAATGGGCGCCCCACCTTCACCCTGATGCGCGGGCGACATCACCTGAAGAAGGGGGCAACAACGCCACCGGTGCGGGCGGACCGAAAAGGCTCGGCCGACACACCATACGAGCCGAGTCTCATCGTTCGCACCACGAGCAACCGCCCGAGCTGCTCATCGGGGGAGCAACTCGGGCGGTTGAGCTTTTGAGAACGGACCGCGACAGCGGTCGGCGGGCAAGGGCGTGCGATTACGATTCCCCACCGTGCCACAAACGGTTCATGCGGTCGGCCAATTTGATTTCCTGCGCGTTGTCGGCCGGATGCCAAAACACGATCGATTCGTGCCCCTCCGGCTTGTATTGCTGCGGATAAAAATGTTCGGGGAAGTCGTGCGGATAGGTGTAGTCAGCCCCATAGTTGAGATTTTTCATGAGTTGGGTGGGGGCGTTGCGCAGATGCAGCGGCACCGGTGCGTTGCCGGTTTGCTCCACATAGGCCAGCGCCGAATTGATGGCGTTGTAGGCCGAGTTGGACTTGGGCGACGTGGCCAAATAGATGGTGGCCTCAGCCAGCGGAATGCGCCCTTCCGGCCAACCGATCTTGGTCACGGTGTCGAAAGCGGCATTGGCCAACAACAAGGCGTTGGGATTGGCCAAACCGATGTCTTCGGCGGCACTGATCACGAGGCGGCGCGCGATGAACTTGGGGTCTTCGCCGCCGGCGATCATGCGCGCCAACCAATAGATGGCCGCATCGGGATCGCTGCCGCGGATGCTCTTGATGAAAGCCGAAATGATGTCGTAGTGCATCTCCCCTTCCTTGTCGTAGGCCATGGGGTTCTGCTGCAGGCGCTCGGTGACACCGGCATTGTCGATAACGATGGGGCCCTCGGGGGTGGCATTGGTGAGCAGGTCGACGATGTTGAGCAGTTTGCGCGCGTCGCCACCGGCAAAGCGCAACAGGGCGTCGGTTTCGCGCACTTCAAATTCGCGCTCACGCAGCACCACGTCATCGTGGACGGCGTGGTCGAGCAGTTGGAGCAAGTCGGCCTCGCTGAGCGGTTCGAGCACGTAGACCTGACAACGGGAGAGCAGCGGGCGAATCACTTCGAACGAGGGGTTCTCGGTCGTGGCACCGATCAGGGTGACATCGCCCGTCTCGACGGCCGCCAACAGCGAATCTTGTTGCGACTTGGAAAAACGATGGATTTCGTCGATGAAAAGAATGGGCGTCACTGCGCCGAAAAACTGCCCGCTCTTGGCCTGGGCAATGACCTCGCGCACCTCCTTCACTCCACTCGTGACGGCACTGAGGGTGAAAAAGGGGGCTTTCAACTGTGCCGCGACGATCTTGGCCAAAGTGGTTTTGCCCACGCCCGGCGGTCCCCACAAGATGAAGGACGAGATGCGTCCGCCCGCAATCATGTTGCGCAACACGGCGCCGGGGCCCACCAAGTGTTGCTGGCCGACATAGGTGTCGAGCGAAAGCGGGCGCAAACGTTCTGCCAATGGTTTCATGTGCGTGTTGTGACTTGGGGTTCAACTTCTGTCAGGCCCATTCCGACAATTCGAGCCAGCGCATCGACTTCTCGTCGAGTTCCTCGTCGAGCAGCGGCAAGCGCTTGGAATGGGCGGTGATTTCCTCCACGCTGAGCTGTCCGGAGGCCAAGGCCTCGTGGAGCTGTGCTTTCTCGGCTTCCAAAGCCTCGATGTCGCGCCCCAGCGCTTCGTATTCTTGTTTTTCCTTGAAGGTGAGTTTGCGCTTGCGGTCGCTGCCTTCGAGCACCGGTTTGCGCCCCTCGGCAACCGAATTGCGGTCGCGCTGTTCGCGCACCTCCTCCTTCTCCTTGAGTTCGCGGAACTCGCGATATTGCGAATAGTTGCCGGGGAAATCTTCGACCTCGCCCTGTCCGCGGAACACCAACAGGTGATCGACCACGCGGTCCATGAAATAACGGTCGTGGCTCACCACAATGACACACCCGCGGAAGTCGGCCAGATACTCCTCGAGCAGTTGCAGCGTGGCGATGTCGAGATCGTTGGTCGGTTCGTCGAGAATGAGGAAATTGGGCGCCTGCATCAGCACCAGACAGAGTTGTAGCCGTCGGCGTTCGCCGCCCGACAACTTGTAGACGTAGTCTTGCTGACGCGCCGGGGGGAAGAGAAAATGATTGAGGAACTGCATGGCTGTGAGATGGCGGCCGCCGCCGAGATCGACGGTTTCGGCCACTCGGCGCACCACGTCGATCACCTTCATTTGCTCATCGACGGGCATGCCCTCTTGCGAGAAATAGCCGAACTTCACCGTTTCGCCGATCACGAAACGACCGGACGTGGGCGGCACCTCGCCGAGCAGCATACGAATGAAGGTGGTTTTCCCCGTGCCGTTGTTGCCCACGATGCCCATTTTCTCAAAGCGCGAAAAATTGTAGTAGAAATCTTTGAGGATCACCACCCCATCGTCGAAGGCTTTGGACACATATTCCGCCTCGAAGATCTTCGAACCGATGTAACCGGCCTTCACGTTCAGACGGGCGGCGCGCTCTTCGGTGCGCCGGCGGGCTTGCTGCTCCAATTCGTAGAAGGCCTCCTTGCGCGAACGGCTTTTGTGGCCGCGTGCCTGCGGTTGGCGACGCATCCAGTCGAGTTCCTTGCGATAGAGGTTGCGTGCCCGGTCGATGTTGGCGTTGGTGGTGGCGATGCGCTCATCGCGCTTCTCGAGGTAGTAGGCGTAGTTGCCGCGATAGGTGTAGGCGGTGCGATCGTCCAGCTCGACGATGGTTTGACACACCCGGTCGAGAAAGTAACGGTCGTGCGTGACGAGCAACAGGGCTTTGGTGTTGCGCTGCAAATATTTCTCCAACCACTCGATCATTTCCACATCGAGGTGGTTGGTCGGTTCGTCGAGGATGAGCAAATCGGGGTTGGCAATCAGCACCGAGGCCAGCGCCACACGTTTGCGCTGACCGCCGGAAAGCAATCCCACGGGCTTGTCGAGTTTATCGATTTTGAGCTGCGTGAGAATCTGCTTGGCGCGCAATTGGATGTCGTTCCATTCCTCATCGGCGTCGAAGGTGGCGGTGTGCGATTGGAGTTCGCCGCCTTCTTCGGCGATGAGCAGGGAAGCATATTCTGCACGCAAACGACCGGCCACGGCCTGCAACACGGACATTTCAGGATCGAAATCCGGTTGCTGCTCGAGCATGCCCACGCGCAGACCTTTCTGGAACACAATGTCGCCGCTGTCGGCACTGTCTTTACCTGCGATCAGTCCGAGGAGGGTCGATTTGCCGGCTCCGTTGCGCGCGATCAAACCGACGTGCTGACCTTCGGACACACTGAACGAGATGTTTTCGAACAGCACCAGGTCGCCGATGCTTTTCGTCAAATTTTGGATGTCGAGATAGGGAGTCGCCATACGAAAGAGGGTATTTTGCAAGCGAAAGTACAAAAAAACAAGGGGAGTTTTCGTCCGTTACCATGATTTGTTCGTAAATTCGCGTCTTGAAAATGGATGTAGCAGGCATTTTCCATACTCCGTTGTCGGATTTTTACCGTGATTCCACCCCATCTTCAGACTTATCACTTTGCATCTCCCCGCGTGATGCCATCTTCCTGCGATCTATTCCCGAACACTACCCCATTCTCTTATGCCTCAACATACCAAAGAGCAACTCCTCTCGATGAGCGTCGATGAGCTGAAAGCAATTGCCGTCGAAATGAAGACGCCCAACAGTTATAGCGACGTGAAAGCACAGCTCGTTTACGACATTTTGGATAAACAAGCTGAAATGAGCGCCGCCGACAGCGACGCCACTCCCAAAAGACGGCGCATCGCATCAGCTCCGCACGACCATGTCTATTCGGCCACGCAGGCCGGAGAAAGCGAACGCTTCGACAGTGCGCGCGATGAGCGCGCTGTGAAAAAGCAAATCGCCGAAAAAGCCCGTGTGGAGGCGGCGGCCGCTGCCGAAGCACTCGTGGGCGCAGGGGAAGTCGTCGCCGAGGCCCCCAAACGCAGAAGAGGTCGCCCCACCAAGGCGGAGGTAGAAGCCAAAAAGGCGGCGGAAGAGCAAGAGCAGAAGGAGCAGGCCGCCTCGACAGCGGCGGCGGAAGAGGAGAACAAGGCGAACGCCTCCAACTCGGGCGAGGCGGCACCGGAATCTAAGGACGCAGACCAACCCGCCGCGCAGCAAGAAAACACCGCTGCGGCGCAAGCACAGGAAGACGAGGATCTGCCGGATTTCATCGTCGAACAAATGAAACAGCAAGCGGCCAACAGCGAGAAGGAAGAAACCGGGGCGGCTCTCTCATCGCTCTCCGAGCACTTCCGACTCCGCAGCGAAGCAGCCGCTGCAGGCGAACAAGATGCGACAAGCGCCGAACCTTCGAGTGCGATGCCGGCGAACAACGGACAACCGGCCGACGGCACGGACTTCATCATCGTGGAAGATGTGCCGGTGGTCGACTTCAACGACTACAACTTCGCAGAAAGCGAGCCCTACTCGCGACCCGCACCGGCCTACGTGCCCGCGGAACAACACACGGTGCCGAAATTCCATCGTTTCAAGGACGATATTCTCGTGCAGCAGCAGCTCCAAGCGCGCGCCGAAGGCAAGATGCCGACCACGGCGCCGGTGCCCGAACAAAAGGATCTCCTCATCGAGGCCTGCGGCGTGCTCGAAATCGACCCGCAAGGCATTGGTTTTCTCCGCTCGTCGGACTATAATTATATGCCTTCGCCCGACGATGTGTTTGTCTCCCAATATCAGATTCGCAGCTACGCACTGAAAATGGGCGACGTGGTGGAATGCAAAGTCAAAGTGCCGCGCGAAGGAGAAAAGTATTTCTCGCTGGCGAGCATCGACCGCATCAACGGTCTCGATCCCCGACAAGTGCGCGACCGCGTGGCGTTCGAACATCTCACCCCGCTCTTTCCCGATGAACAATTCAAACTGTCGAACGGACGCAACACGCCGCTGGCCTGCCGCGTCGTCGATCTGTTCTCCCCCATCGGTAAAGGTCAGCGCGCACTCATCGTGGCGCAACCCAAAACGGGTAAGACGATCTTGATGAAACAGATTGCCAACGCCATTGCCGCCAACTATCCCGACACTTATCTCATGATGCTCCTCATCGACGAGCGACCGGAGGAAGTGACAGACATGGCGCGCACCGTCAACGCCGAAGTCATTGCTTCGACCTTCGACGAACCCGCCACCCGCCACGTGCGCATCGCACAAATGGTGCTCGACAAAGCCAAACGCATGGTCGAGTGCGGGCACGATGTCGTGATTTTCCTCGACTCCATCACCCGATTGGCACGCGCCTTCAACACCACTGCGCCTGCATCGGGTAAAATTCTCACCGGTGGTGTGGACGCCAACGCACTGCAGAAACCGAAACGATTCTTCGGTGCGGCCCGCAACATCGAAGGCGGCGGCTCGCTCACCATTATCGCCACGGCGCTCATCGACACCGGATCGAAAATGGATGAGGTCATCTTCGAAGAATTCAAAGGAACGGGCAACATGGAGCTCCAGCTCGATCGCTCGCTCGCCAACAAACGCATTTTCCCGGCAGTCAACCTCATTCAAAGTTCCACACGCCGCGACGACCTCCTGCTCGACGAAAATACGCTCAACCGAATGTATGTGTTGCGCAACTATATGGGCGACATGAACAGCATGGAAGCCATGAACTTCGTGAAGAAGAACCTCGAAAATTCGCTCTCCAACGAAGAATTCTTGGCTACGATGAACAAATAATAGCACCCCCCCGTTATCACCTATCGGAGCAGCTTCCTTTCCGGGAAGCTGCTCTGCTGTTTTTTGTCACTCCGCAAGAGAGTTCCTTCGCCTCCTCTTCTCTCTTGCCTTCCCCTTTGTGCCCCACTGAAAACACGCACGGGAGGAAAGTACAAACCGGCTCACGATGGAAAATGCGCGAAGAAAAATGATTTTTCCGCTCAAAAATTTGCTCATTCGGATTTTCTTCGTAATTTGCGGCCGAAAATAAAAGGTCGACTTGGCAATACCAATACATAAACCCCATTATTTGGTTAATACAACGCCTTTCGACCTCCGTTCAACGGCTCTGCCTAAATCTCTACCCAACATGAAGGTCTACAATTCGCACGACATCAAAAACATCGCCCTCCTCGGTAACGATCGTTCCGGAAAAACCACGCTCACAGAGTGCCTTCTCTACCACGCCGGCGCACTTCCGCGGCGCGGACGCATCACCCAAAAGAACACCGTTTCCGACTATTTCCCCGTCGAACAGGAATACGGATATTCTGTCTTTGCCACAGCATTCCATGTGGAGTGGAAAGGCAAGAAACTCAACCTCATCGACTGCCCGGGGTCCGATGATTTCGTCGGCGCGGCCATGACTGCCCTCAATGTGACGGACACGGCACTGCTACTCCTCAACGGCGCATTCGGCGTCGAGGTGGGAACGCAAAACCACTTCCGCTATACCGAGAAACTCGGCAAACCCGTCATCTTTCTCGTCAACCAGCTCGACCATGAAAACTGCGACTACGAACTGATCCTCGACGATCTGCGCAATGTCTACGGTCCGAAAGTGGTGCCTGTGCAGTATCCTCTCGCCACCGGACCGGCATTCAACAGCCTCATCGACGTGATTCTCATGAAGAAACTCACGTGGAAAGAAGAGGGAGGAGAACCACTCGTGGAAGACATCCCCGCGGAGGAACTCGAGAAGGCGCAAGCCATGCACAAAGCCTTGGTGGAAGCTGCGGCAGAGAACGACGAAAGCCTGATGGAAAAGTTCTTTGAGACCGAACAACTCACCGAAGATGAAATGCGTGAGGGCATTCGCAAAGGATTGGTCACGCGCAGCATCTTCCCTGTCTTCTGTGTCTGTGCAGGAAAGGACATGGGCGTGGGACGCCTCATGGAATTCCTGGGCAATGTGGTACCGTTTGTCGACGAAATGCCCAAAGTGCACAACACACGCGGCGAAGAGGTCAGCCCCGACGAGAAGGCCCCCACGAGTGTCTACTTCTTCAAAACGGGAGTCGAACCCCACATTGGCGAAGTGCAGTATTTCAAAGTCATGAGCGGCGTGGTGCACGAAGGGGACGACTTGACCAACGCCGACCGCGGTTCGAAAGAACGCATGGCGCAACTCTTTGTCTGCTCGGGCGCCAACCGTGAAAAGGTGGAACAGCTTTCGGCTGGTGACATCGGCTGTACGGTGAAACTAAAGGACGTGCGCACCGGCAATACGCTCAACGGAAAACAGTGCGAACACCGCTTCAATTTCATCAAATACCCCAACTCCAAGTTCACACGTGCCATCCGCGCCGTCAACGAAGCCGACACCGAAAAAATGATGGCCGCACTCACTCGTTTGCGTCAGGAAGATCCCACGTGGGTGGTGGAACAGAGCAAAGAATTGCGTCAGATCCTCGTACACGGACAAGGCGAATTCCACTTGCGCACACTGAAATGGATTCTCGAAAACATCGACAAGATCAAAGTGGAATTCAGCGAACAGCGCATCCCCTACCGCGAAACCATCACCAAACCGGCACGTGCCGATTATCGCCACAAGAAACAATCGGGCGGTGCGGGACAATTCGGCGAAGTGCACCTCATCGTCGAACCTTACTTCGAAGGAATGCCCGAACCCACCCTGTTCAAATTCGGCAATCAGGAGATCCGCATCACGCCGCGCGGTAAGGAAGAAGTGAATCTCGAGTGGGGCGGAAAACTGGTGTTCATCAATAGCGTCGTGGGCGGTGCCATAGACACCCGCTTCATGCCCGCGATTCTCAAAGGCGTGATGAGCCGCATGGAACAAGGTCCGCTCACCGGATCGTATGCCCGCGACGTGCGCGTCATTGTCTACGACGGCAAGATGCACCCCGTCGACAGCAATGAAGTGTCCTTCATGTTGGCCGGTCGCAACGCCTTCTCCGCAGCCTTCCGCGAAGCAGGTCCCAAGATTCTCGAACCCATCTATGATGTAGAGGTCTTTGTGCCCTCCGAAAAGATGGGCGATGTCATGAGCGATCTCCAAGGTCGACGCGGCATGATCGTGGGCATGACCTCCGAAAACGGATACGAAAAGCTGCAGGCCAAGGTGCCGCTCAGCGAAATGAGCAGCTACGCCACCACACTCTCCAGTCTCACGGGAGGACGGGCGTCGTTCATCATGAAATTTGCCAGCTACGAGCTCGTGCCCGGTGATTTGCAACAAAAGCTCATTGCCGAACACGCACAGCACGACGAAGAATAAACATCTTTCTTTGGGACACTATATAGAGACTTTACGGAAAAGGGGCAGCACCAATGCGTGCGCCCCTTTTCTTCTTTGAAGGAAACCATAAAACACGGGAGTTTTCCATCGGAATGCGAGACATAATCCCATCGGGCACGATAATTGCATTTCAAAACCGTCATCGGCACTCCGAAGCCTGCGCATCGCTTTCAAAATGGTGGGCACGGGATTCAAGAGATAGCACGTGGTTCCCAAAAGGATAGGCCGCCTGAGGATAGTTCGGCATGCGTCTTTACGGATCAAGGCCACTACAAGCTGTAAAAAGGCGACGCGCGACCTCGTGCTTCGGAACCGGAGCACAGTGACCACAGGTAATGCGCGACCCGAGCGACACAACACTATACGACCATCACTTTATATGAAACGATTCATGACTATTCTATTTTTCATCCTCCTCGGCGTGGCGCTTATCACCGTCATTGTGCTTCAACACCCCGCGTTCGGTCGTGCACCGCGAGGCGAACGTCTGGCCCGCATCGAACGCTCGCCGCACTATCGCAACGGTCGTTTTCACAACCTTCGCAATGCACCCACAATGACCGGCTCAAAGTCGTTTGTACAGCGCCTTCGCGATTTTCTTTTCGACCGTCCCTCCCGCCTCAAACCTACGGATTCTCTCCCCTTTGTCCACACTGCGCTCGATTCGTTGGCGCGCAACAATGACAACGCCTTGGTCTGGCTCGGACACTCGTCCGTGTTTCTCCGCACCGATGGACTCACCTTCCTCGTTGATCCCGTTCTCAAAGCAGCCTCCCCCTTCTCTTGGATGTTTGCCCCTTTGAAGGGGGCAAACGGCTATAAAATCGAGGATCTTCCCCCCGTAGACGTGCTCATCATCACCCACGATCACTATGATCATCTCGACTACCGCACCGTGAAATCCATTCGTCGGCGCGTCGGACGGGTCGTTTGTCCGCTCGGCGTCGGCGAACACCTCGAACGATGGGGATATCCCGCCGACCGCATCACGGAACTGGACTGGGATGAGGAGGCAGTGGTGGGAAACGGCATCAAACTCCACTGCTTGTCCACGCAACATTTCTCGGGACGCTCCTTGCATCCCGGCAATACCCTCTGGGCGTCTTTCCTCATCGAGAGTCCCACGCGCAAAATCTACCTTTCGGGCGACGGCGGTTACGACGACCGCTTCAAAAAGATCCGCCAACGCTTTGGAACCATCGATTGGGCGCTGATCGAAAACGGGCAATACAATGAAGATTGGGCCTACATTCACATGATGCCCGAGCAAGTGGTACAGGCCATTCGCGATCTGGCACCGCGGCATGTACTTTCCATTCACAACAGCAAATATGCACTCGCCCGCCACGATTGGGACGAGCCCCTTCGCCTGCTTTCTGCCGCCGCGGTGCGCGAAAACTTGCCGTTGCTCACGCCCCGCATCGGCGAAGTGGTGGACTTGAACAACGGATCGCAGACTTTCCGCCGATGGTGGGAAGAGGTAAAAGAATAGGCGCCGACTCGTCTGTAACACCACGACGACTTACGCCTCAATCGCGACGATCTGAGTGGTAGTTTCACGATATGCAAAGTACCGAGCCGAACATTAACCACAATAGGAGACGCGAAGTAGAAAAGAATTGGGGGGAAAGGTGCTTATTTCCCGATTTATTGTGCTACTTTTGCGGAAACCAAATATGACAAATAGCCTACATGCTGACGATTAAACAAATCAACGAAGATAAAGAAGCCGTGATTCGCGGCTTGGAAAAGAAACATTTCGCAGGAGCCCGAGAGGCCATCGAAGCGGTGCTCAACATTGACGGCAAACGCAAGAGCGCACAGGCGGAACTCGACGCTGTGCTCGCCGAACAAAAGACACTTGCCAAGAATATCGGTGCCTTCATGAAGGCCGGCCAGAAGGAAGAGGCAGAAGCCGCCAAGGCGCGTGTGGCAGAACTCAAATCGCGCAGCGCAGAGCTCGAGGAACTCAAAAAAGCTGCCGAGGAAGAGCGCACACAACTGCTCTACACCATCCCGAACGTGCCCTATGACATCGTTCCCGAGGGAGTGGGGGCAGATGACAACCTCGTTGTGAAGACCGGCGGGCACGAAACACCCCTTCCCTCCAATCCCCTGCCCCACTGGGAGCTGGCAAAGAAATATGATCTCATCGATTTCGATCTCGGCGTCAAAATTACAGGCGCAGGCTTCCCGGTCTACAAAGGATGGGGTGCACGTTTGCAGCGCGCGCTCATCAACTTCTTCCTCGATGAGGCACGTGCAGCCGGCTACTTGGAGATCATGCCGCCCACGGTGGTCAACGAAGCCTCGGGCTACGGCACCGGTCAGCTGCCCGACAAGGAGGGACAGATGTATCACTGCGACCTCGACAACCTTTATCTCATTCCCACGGCCGAAGTCCCCGTCACGAACATCTACCGCGACGTGATCCTCGACGAAAGTGAGCTGCCCATAAAAAACTGTGCCTACACCCAGTGTTTCCGTCGCGAAGCCGGCAGCTACGGCAAGGACGTTCGCGGTCTGAATCGCCTGCACGAGTTCTCGAAAATCGAATTGGTGCGCATCGACCGTCCCGAACATTCGCAGCAAAGTCACGACGAAATGTTGGCCCACGTGGAAGGTCTGCTTCAGAAACTCGAACTTCCCTACCGCATCCTCCGTCTTTGCGGCGGCGACATGAGTTTCACTGCAGCACTGTGCTATGACTTCGAAGTTTACTCCGAAGCACAAGGTCGCTGGCTCGAAGTTTCCTCCGTTTCCAACTTCGATTGCTATCAAGCCAACCGTCTTCACTGCCGCTATCGTCGAGCCGAAGACAAGAAGATCGAACTTTGCCACACCCTCAATGGCTCCGCTCTTGCATTGCCCCGCATTGTTGCCGCCATCCTCGAGGATTTCCAAACGCCCGAAGGCATCCGCATTCCCAAAGCCCTGCAACCCTACATGGGCTGTGAGATGATTAAATAACCAATTGGGCTGTTCGTGTTGCGCTCGCCCGGCACTCCCCTCTTTCTCTTGAACCAGGTCGAAGAAATCGGAAGCAAAGACCGAAAAGCAGGAAAATGATGCCCGGAAATTGGGAGAATTCCCGATTTCCGTCGCTGAATTCGACCGCCGGTCGTGCGAAAACAACACGAACTCACCGCCCGCAAACAACAAAGCGCCATGAATATCGAACTTTTCATGCAGCAACTCGAAGCTCGCCACCCCGGTGAGAAAGAGTATCTCCAAGCCGTTCACGAAGTGCTCCTCAGCATCGCTGACATCTACGATCAACACCCCGAATGGGAGCGCGCTTCTCTGCTCGAACGCCTGGTTGAACCCGAACGCATCATCACTTTCCGCGTGCCCTGGGTCGATGACAAAGGCAAAGTGCAGGTCAACATCGGCTACCGCGTGCAATTCAACTCCGCCATCGGTCCTTACAAGGGCGGACTCCGCTTCCACGCATCGGTGAACCTCAGCATTCTGAAATTCCTCGGCTTCGAACAAACCTTCAAGAACGCGCTCACCACGCTTCCCATGGGCGGCGGCAAAGGCGGTTCCGACTTCTCGCCGCGCGGCAAGAGCGACGCTGAGATTATGCGCTTCTGCCAGTCGTTCATGACCGAACTCTATCGTCACATCGGCCCCGAAGTCGACGTCCCCGCCGGCGATATCGGCGTCGGTGCCCGCGAAATCGGTTATCTCTTCGGACAGTACAAGCGTCTCACGCGCGATTTCTCCGGCGTGCTCACCGGCAAGAACCTCGAATTCGGCGGCAGTCTCATCCGCCCCGAGGCAACCGGCTTCGGCGGCCTCTACTTTGTGCGTGAAATGCTCGAACGTGCAGGCCACGACATCAAAGGAAAGACCGTCGCCATCTCCGGTTTCGGCAATGTGGCCTGGGGTGCAGCGACAAAAGCCACGCAACTCGGCGCCAAAGTCGTCACCATCAGTGGTCCCGACGGCTACATTTACGACCCCGAAGGCATCAGCGGAGAGAAAATCGACTATATGCTCGAATTGCGTGCCTCCGGCAATGACATCGTGGCCCCCTATGCTGAGGAATTCCCCGGTGCTCAATTCTTTGAGGGCAAACGTCCGTGGGAAGTTAAGGTCGACGTGGCCTTGCCCTGCGCCACGCAAAACGAACTCGACGGCGACGACGCACAACACCTCATCGACAACGGCGTGCTCTGCGTTGGTGAGATCTCCAACATGGGATGCACCCCCGAAGCCATCGACAAATTCATCGAGCACAAGATGCTTTTCGCACCGGGCAAGGCCGTCAACGCCGGCGGCGTGGCCACTTCCGGTCTCGAAATGAGCCAGAATGCGCTCCACCTCAGCTGGTCGGCAGAAGATGTCGACAAGCGTTTGCACCAAATCATGCACGGCATTCATCGCCAGTGCGTGGAACACGGCACAGATGCCGACGGCTATGTGAACTACGTGCGCGGTGCCAACGTGGCCGGCTTCATGAAAGTGGCCAAAGCCATGATGGCGCAAGGCGTCGTTTGAAGCCCTCGCACGGCAGCGGCGGAGTAAACGTCGCCGCGCCCCCAAGTGGAAAACAAATCCCCTCACGATCGAAAGATCGCGAGGGGATTTTTTGTGTCCGGGCGCCGGGGTGGAGAGCGAACATCTGCTTTTTCGTGCACAGTCGCCGCAGCAGAATCCGGCTGCCGGCACGCCGCGGCGCCTATTGCGGAGGGTCGCCAAAAAACCAGTCACTGTTCGCCACGCCGCGGCCGTCGCTCCACTTTCCCTCGTGTGCCAACAGCGCCACCTTGCGCTCCACTCCGCCGGCATAGCCCCCGAGCGCACCGCGCGCGCCCACAATCCGGTGACACGGCACAAGAATCGAAACGGGGTTGCGTCCCACGGCGCCTGCCACGGCGCGCACACCTACCGAAGGGCGCGGCCATCGGTGGCCCACGCGGAGCGCCAAGGCACCATAAGACAAGGTCGTGGCAAAAGGCACATCGAGCAACTCGCGCCACACGGCCAATTGAAATGGGGTGCCGCGCAAATCGAGATCAGGCAGGGGCGGCAATGGCAAAAGTCCCGAGAAGTAAGCGCGCAACCACTGCAGCGTGGTCTCGACAAAGGGAGGCAGATTCGCAACCGCCGCATGCGCCCCGTCCCATTCCAAGGCAAGGCATTGCGGCCGGGCTTCCGCTTGGTGCGACGTGGGGCAATGGCGTTCACCCTCGAACCATAGCCCCGAAAGCCACCCTCCCCGTCCGGCCAAGAGCAAAGGGCCGAGCGGGGAGGGCAAGCGATAAAGTGGGGTCAACAGTGATCCGCAGCTTTTCATGGCTCAACGGATTTGCACCGTCCCCGCATCGGGGAGTGCCTTCCAGCGATAACCGTAAGCATCGTAGGCATCGGTCACCACCACGAAGCAATCGGGCGCCAACTCCTTGACGCCGGCCGTGATGGCGGGCAATTCTTTCTGGCGCACCACGAGGAGCAAGATCTCCTTCTCCTGTTCGCTGTACAAGCCATAGGACGGTGAGCGCGTGGCCGTGCGGTCGAGCGTGTTGAGAATCCAGTTGCGCAACACGCTGCCCTCCTCGGGCGTGCAAATGATGTGCACCAATTTCGCATCGGTCGTGCCGCTCACCACCACCCCGATGGAGCGGGCGATGGCAAACATCGTGATGAGCGAATAGAACGAGAGCATCCACGAGCGAGGCTCCGCGCTGCCCACATTTAGTCCCACGCCCATGCCGATCACCAGCAGACCCGCCAACACAATCGAGCCGTCGACGAGCATCATGCAATAGGAAAACGGGATGCCGGTGTACTTGTTGAGAATCATCGCCACGATGTCACTGCCTCCGCTCGAAGCCTGCTGGCGAATCACCAAGCCGGTGCCGATGCCCAGCAGTACACCGCCGATCAAGCTGCTCACAATCAAATCGTGGGTCAGGTCTAAATGCCCGCCGAGCAGCTGAGTGGGATCGAGTGTGCGCATGGCTTCGCCGGCGGGATAGCTCAATTCGGTGAGCAAATTGACCATCAGCGGGAGAGCCACCGCCGCCACGATGGTGCGCACCCCCAAACGCCCGCCGAGCACCACCATCGAGATGAGCATCAGCGGGATTTGGATCATCAGCCCCAAGGTGCCGATGGCCATCGAGGGGAAAATGGCATGAATCACAATGCTGGCGCCGAAAGCCCCACCCGGCACGATGCCATAAGGGTTGATGAAATAGACTAAAGCCACCGCCGCCACGAGACACCCGAAGAGAATAAACGGGATGGAGCGAAGCGTGGCAGGCTGCGTGGCCTCACGCAGTAGATCACGGAACGAAAAATTCATGGGTAAGCTGTCTTTGTTAGGGAATCGGCCGCAAAAGTAAAAGTTTCATGCCGATCGGCAAAGTTTTGCCGCGTCAATTTAGGCAACAACGGGGAGTTTTCGTAAATTCGTCGGCACGAACCAATTCAACCCGATGAAACACACTCTTCTCGCCGGCCTCACAGTGCTGGCTCTCCTCGCAGCGCCGCAAGTCGGCACCGCATTTTCGCCTGCGGCAAAGCCAGCCGCACGCCCGCCGCTCGAACAGCCCGCCCCTCTCAAGGGTGTGCCGGAGCGCATCGTCCGCCACACCGGCTACGTCCTCTCCTTCAACAGTCAAACCCTCTGTCCCAATTGGTCGGCGTGGGAACTCACCGCCGCCGAAACCGAGGGCACGGAACGCAGATTCACAGAGTTCCTGCCCGATCCGCAATTGCCGGTGGCACAACAGGTGACCACCTACGACTACAAGGGCAGCGGCTACGACCGCGGCCACATGTGTCCGTCGGCCGACATGAAGTGGAGCCCCGTTGCCCAGCGCGAATGTTTCTATCTCTCGAACATCTGTCCGCAAGATCGCAGTCTGAACAGCGGTGCCTGGAGCAAACTCGAAAAGGCTTGCCGCCGGTGGGCCCAACAAGAGGGCAAAGTCTACATCGTGTGCGGCCCCGTTTTCGACAAACAGCGCAAGCACCTCACCATCGGCCGCAACCTGCGCATACAAGTGCCCAACGGTTTCTTCAAAGTGGTGCTTTCCACCCGCCACGGCGGGGAAAAGGCCATCGGTTTCTACTATTCGAACCGCGACAGTCGGCAAACGATGGACGAGGCGGCCATGAGCGTGGACCAAGTGGAGCGACTCACGGGCATGGACTTCTTCCCTCAGCTCAACGACGCCCTCGAAAAGCGCGTCGAAGCCGACTACAATCTACGGGCTTGGCGATAGGGGGCGCAGTGTGCGTTCATTTCGTGCCGGTGTAGCCCAGCGAGCGCAACAAGCTGACGACGCGTTCGCGAAAATCGCCTTGCACCAAGATCTCGCCGTCTTTCACGCTGCCGCCCACGCCACATTTTGATTTCAGTGTGCGGCCGAGATCGGCCAAATCGGCACTTGTGCCCACAAATCCCGAAACAAGGGTCGCGGTCTTCCCACCGCGACCTTTTTTTTCGATGCGCACGCGCAATTGCTGCGCAGCGGGCGCGAGGGTTTCGGCTTCTTCGCTTTCCGCAGTGCGGTAGTCAAAATCGGCAGCGGTGCTATACACCACGCCGAGACGGTCTTTCCAGTCGTTCATCATCGAGAGAAATGCTGTTGTTGTGTTGTGGATTCGAAAAATAAGGGAGTGGTGTGCGCCGGCCCGGTGCTCAGCGGCTCAACGATAGCGCCCCAGCGCAGCAAGTGAGCGCGACACGCGATTCAACTCCCGATCGCGGCGCACGGCCTCGCCGGGAATGCCCATGATGCGATCGACTTCCGCATAGAAGTGCGCACTGTGGTTGAGATGTGTGAGGTGAGCCAGCTCGTGGCAGACGACATAGTCCACCAAAGGTTCGTCGAGCAAGAGTAACCACACGTTGAAATTCACATTGCGCAGCGAGGAGCAAGAGCCCCATCGCGAACTCACGTCCTTGAACGTCAGTCGGTTGAAACTCACTCCTCCGCGTTTGGCCCACGCCTGCACGCGCGGTGCGAGCACGAGGCGACACTGGCGGCGCAACTCTTCCACCACGCAGCGATTGAGCCACTCTTGTCGCTCACGCAGGCCGTAGTTCAACCCCGGAGGCAGGCGCAAACTCACCGCACCGGGCGCACTGCGCAATTGCGCCTCGGACAAACCGGGCACTTCCTCAATGTGGAATTGCAACAAAGCGGTGGAAATGGAAAAATCGGGGGTGATCTTGAAACGCATCTTTCGGAGTTTGAGGTGAACCGCGGGGGCGCGGAAGAGCAAAGGTAGTTTTTTCCCCCCGATACAGCAAACCAGATGCCATTTTCGTGCAGCACCGGCAGGAAACCGCGCAATCAGCGGGAACCGGTGCGCCACCTCGCGCAAAAACATGGGGGCTTTCCGCGAAAAATGGGGTGATTTTCGAGCAAAGTGGGGGACTTTGCACGGGAAGTGCCCTCTATTTTCGGCTTCGCGGCGACTTTGCGGCACTTCCGTCCCGCTCCACGACAGCGGACCGCAGCAAAAAAGCGCGGCCGTCGATGAATTTCACCGAAGGTGCGCGCCCAACTGGCGATTTTGGGCGTTTCGGCCGGAAGAATACAGACTCTGCCCGCGAATCTATGCTATTTCTGGCAGTTTCGTTCACCTTTACGGCAAATAATCGCTACTTTTGCAACATCTTTTACCCCCTATGGCGCAAGTCCACATTGCATTTTGCCCCCGCATAGGCAGCAGACGGTGCGGCGCGCCCACATTTCAACCCTACGAATGAAAATTCAACCTCTCCTCTCGGCGCCTTTGTATTGCGCCATGGCGCTCTCGTTCGGTATGCCTACCGCGCAGGGGCAGACCCTCGAACCGCTTCCTGTCGCCCCCCGCATCGTGCACAGTCTGACGACGGTTTCGGCGCAACCCACGGCACGGCGGCGCGGCAACTCGCGCCGCGAAGCCGACAGTTTGGCGGCGCTGCGACTCGAAATGCCACAACTCAAGGGCGACGCCGACGAACGCTATCTTGTGCACCGCGTGAAGTCGACGCAAAATGGACAAGATTCGACGATCAACCTCGCCATCGGCTACGACGCACATTGGCATCATCCGCGCTGGGTGGCGTTCAGATTCGACACGGAAACGCGCCCCACCCGCGTAAAGCGAAGCGGCAAGTTCACTTTCGACCCACTGCTCGCCCCTTCTGAAAGACTCACCGGAAATGCTTATCAAGGAACGGGCTACGACCGCGGACACATGGTGGCCTCGAGCGACCGCACGTACTCATTAGAGGCCAACAAACAGACGTTCTACATGAGCAACATGTCGCCTCAAGTGGCGGAGTTCAATCAAAAATATTGGATTGCTCTCGAACGACTGGTGCAAGAGCTCGGCCGCAACGACAGTTTTGCCGACACGCTCTACGTGGTGAAAGGCGGTGCCATCAACGATCCGAAGGATTTTGTCAAGGTGCTGACCTTGGAAGGGAAAAAGGTGGCGGTGCCTCGCCACAATTACATGGCGCTGCTCAAAGTCAAGAACGGAACATATAGCAGTATCGGTTTTTGGCTGGAAAACAAGGACTACGGCCGCGCCGGTAAAAAAGAAGACATGGTGAAACATGCCGTGACGATCGCAAAACTCGAGGAACTCACGGGCATCAACTTCTTCCACAACCTGCCCGACGCGATCGAAAAGCGCATCGAATCCTACTATTCGTTTGCGGACTGGACGCTCGGTTCGGGTGGCTCAGGTGAACCCGGTGGATCTGAAGACACGGGTGGTTCAGGCGGAACCGGAGGTAGCGGAGAATCCGGCGGCTCAGGAGGAACGGGTGGAACCGGCGGAACGGAAGAACCCGGTGGATCCGGTGGCGATGAGACACCGCCCCATTCCATTGCCGCGCTCAACGGGAAAAAGGTGTTTGTGGTCAACAACTCTAATTACGGCCAACACTACCTGACACTCAACGCGAAATACGAGCCGGTGGCGCAGGATCTCGACAAGCCGGGTGCCGAACAGGCTTTCATTTTGAACTACGATACCAAGAACAATCGCTTTGCGCTGGTTCATGCGGTCACGGCGCGTCCGCTCACCTTGGCCACAGAAGGCAAATATGCGCTGAGCACCGGTGTGGTGGGTACGAACTTCACCTTTGAAACGACGACGAAAGACCACTTCCACGGAGGTATTCGTGCCGTGGAGAGCTCGCGCACGGACAATTACCTCAATGTGGAGAAAACCACAGGAGAGGAAGTTGCACTCCTGTTGGGCAAATTCGCCAAAAGAAAGGGAAGCAAGAGTCTTTGGGAGGTGTCTTCGGCACAAAGCATCAGCGAAGCCGATCTCACTGCCGCCGCACGGGCTCGATTTGAAGCGCTGCCCGCAGCGCCGGAAAGCGACGCATTCGGTGTGCCTGCCGGCTACAATCAGGATCTCCGGAAGGAAGCGGAAGCTGCAAAAGCAGGTCACGCCAATTTGGGCGACTACCGTATGCTCTTGCACGCTGCGGCCGAAGGTCGTCTCTACGGCGTGAATATGCCGAAGACGGGCGACTTCTTGCAAGTGAAGACCAATGACGGCACAATGAGTGTCAGCGCGCAGGCTGAAAATGCCGACGACATGCGACTGACCTTGACCGGCGATGCGAACGAAAATGCGGTGTTCTTCTACGACGGAACGCACTTGGTGAACTTCGGTACGGGTTGGACGTTGCAACACAAGGCCGATGACAACATCGTGAGCCTGGCTGCGCCGACAACTGCGCCGACGACGGTGAAATTCGGTACGACAACTGACAACAAATACACCGTGCAGTTGGCCACCGGCGAAGACCACGCGGCAACACTGTGCCTCGACAAGACGGCCACAGAGCATCAAGTGGAGGGAACACAGGACGATGTGAAGCACAATACCAAAGCGCACTTGCAACTGCAGCGCGTGAAGGCCGTTTCACTCACGACCGACGCACAGGGCTACGCGGCCTTCTACGCTCCCATAGCTATGGAAGTGAAGGATGCCAAGCTCTATGCCGTGAATGGCTTCAACAATGAGAAGGCGCTGGTGGGATTGACGCCGATCGAGGGGAACACGATTCCCGCAGGCACGGCGGTTCTCCTCGCCGGCATGCCGAATGCGGCCATCACCCTCACGCCGACAACGACGGCTGCCGAGCAGCCGGCCGAGAATTTTCTCACCGGTGTGGCGCTGCCCACCGCACTTGCCGAGGACCAAGCAGCCTTCGCGCTCGACAACGGCATGATGGTGCGCCAAGAAAGCCGCCACCTCCGCGCTTTCCGCCCCTATCTCGCGGCCAACACCACAGTGACGGCACCGAACCTGCAATTCCTCATCGGAAAAGTGACGGGACTACAATGGATGGCGCCCTCGCAAAAGGAAACACCGATCTATGATTTGAGCGGTCGCCGTGTGAAGGTGACCGTCTCCGGCAGAATTTATCTGCAAGGCGGGGTGAAGTTCATGCAACGCTGAAGACGCACGGCCACCCCACGGCCTACCCTACTCCAAAAAGAAAACGCCACTCCTTCGGGGGTGGCGTTTTGCGTTGCTCGATGGGCAGAGGTCCTTCCCGACTGACGGGGGCGATCCTCGCGCGGAGATCGATTTCGAGTGCACGACGCAAAAAAAACAGCGCCCGCGCGAGGCGGACGCTGTAAAAGTGGTCGGGATTTGAAAACCGATGCGACGGTTTTAGCTGAACCAGCGAACGAAGCAAAGATCCTGGCGCGAGGCGAGGTGCTTGTTGCGGGGATACATGCGGAAAGCGGTGCGGAACGAACCGGCAACGTCGATGGCGGCCTTGAGTTCGAAGGTGTAGAGGTTGCCTTCGTGGCCTACAACTTGGAGGGGGAACGTCTTGTAGATGACGTCCTGGCCGGTTTCAGCGTCTTGACGGAGCACAACGAGCTCGATGCCGATGGCGTCTTCCAAACCTTGCTCGTCGACCACGACGCTGACGGAGAATTCCTTGTCGCTGACGAGCGAGGTGCCGTAGAGACTGTCGCTGTTTTTGACTTCAACGATGTTTATGTTGTCCCAACGCTCGATGACACGTTCCTTCCATTCGGCGATTTCGCGTGCGATGCGGTTGTTGTTGGCCGAAATGAGGGCATAACGATCGCGGAGGGGGTTGTAGAAACGCGTGTAGTAGTCGTCGAGCTGGCGCTTCATCGTGTAGAAGGGGGCGATTTGCGCGATGGAGTTCTTCACGGTCTTGACCCATCCTTCGCTGAAACCCTTGGAGTTGCGGCTGTAATAGAGCGGGATGATCTCGTTTTCGAGCAGGCTGTAGATGTTGGCTGCGTCGAGTTTGTCCTGCTGACCCTGGTCTTGGTAGGTACGCTTGTCGGTAAGTGCCCAACCGGCGCCGGGACGATAACCTTCATACCACCAACCATCGAGCACGGAGAGGTTGACCACGCCGTTCATGAGGGCCTTTTCGCCCGACGTTCCGGAGGCTTCGAGAGGACGCGTGGGGGTGTTCATCCAGATATCGACACCGCTGACGAGACGACGTGCGAGCTCCATGTCGTAGTTGTCGAGGAAAATGATCTTACCGATGAACTCGGGGCTCTGAGAGATGTCGTGAATCTTCTTGATGAGGCCTTGTCCTGCACCGTCCGCGGGGTGCGCCTTACCGGCAAAGAGGAACTGCACGGGATAGTCGGGATTGTTGACAATCTTCGAGAGGCGTTCGAGGTCGGAGAAGAGAAGATGGGCGCGCTTGTAGGTGGCGAAACGACGAGCGAAGCCGATGATGAGCGCGTTGGGGTTGATTTTGTCGAGCAAAGACATCACGCGGGCAGGATCACCTTGGTTGCGCAACCAGTTGTCGCGGAAACGTTCGCGGATGTAGTCGATGAGTTTCTTTTTCAGCGCGACGCGGGTTTCCCAAACTTCCTTGTCACTGACCTGATAAATGTTTTCCCACAACGCGGGATTGCTCTGATCTTTGAAGAAGGTCTTGCCAAAGTACTTTTTGTGCACGGCTTTCCACTCGCTGGCGCACCAGGTGGGATAGTGCACGCCGTTGGTGACGTAGCCGACGTGGCTTTCATCGGGATTCACGTTGTAAACCTTCTCGTATTCGTCGTGCGAGAGGAGCTGATGCTCGCGATAAGATTCAGCGGGGAGGTAGCCGGGCCAAATACTCTCGAACATGCGCTGCGAAACCTTACCGTGCAACCAGCTTACGCCGTTGACTTCTTGACAAGTCTTGCAGAGGAAGGTGGACATGCAGAAGCGTTCGCCCTTGTCGTCGGGATTCTGACGGCCGAGTCCCATGAAGTCGTCCCAGCTGATGCCGAGTTTGGCGGGATACTGGCCAAGGTATTTTCCGCAAAGGCCTTCGTCGAAATAGTCGTGGCCGGCCGGGACGGGCGTGTGTACGGTGTAGAGCGAGCTGGCGCGGACCAATTCGAGGGCTTCGTCGAACTTGAGACCGCTTTCCACGAAGTCGGCGAGACGTTGCAGGTTGGCAAGTGCGGCATGTCCCTCGTTGCAGTGGTAAACATCCTTCTTGATGCCGAGCTTTTGCAGGGCGAGGATACCGCCGATACCGAGGAGATACTCTTGCTTCATGCGGTTTTCCCAGTCGCCGCCGTAGAGGGAATGGGTGATGCTACGGTCGTATTCGGAGTTCATCTCGTTGTCAGTGTCGAGCAAATAGAGGGGAACGCGACCGACATTGACGCGCCAGATGAGCGCATGCACCGTGAAGTTGGGGAAAGGTACGTCGACTACAACTTGATTGCCGTTGGCATCCAGCACACGCTCGATGGGCATGCGGTCGAAGTCCTGCGCTTCGTAGTTGGCAATCTGTTGTCCGTCCATAGAAAGGGTTTGGCTGAAGTAGCCATAGCGGTAAAGGAAACCGACAGCGCACATATCTACATTGGAGTCGGAGGCTTCCTTGACATAGTCGCCGGCCAAAACGCCAAGACCACCGGAATAGATCTTGACATTGTGGTTCATGCCGTATTCCATGCAGAGGTAGGCTATGGAAGCGCGCTGGGCGTTGGGCTTCTCGTCCATGTAGGCACGGAAAGTCTTGTAAACGGCATCCATTCGACCGATGACTTCAGGATCGGCTGCGAGTTCTTGGAGCTGCTTGTAGGGGATTTGGTTGAGCAGTTCAACGGGATTTTGATCTACTTCTTCCCAAATTTTGGCATCCAAGCTGCGGAACAAGTCCAGAGCTTCTTGGTTCCAGCAGAACCAAAGGTTGTGTGCCAGCTCATCGAGCGGCTTCAGTTCGGCGGGAATATGGCTTTTTACGGTCACCGTCTTCCACGCAGGCTGATTGGCATTGGTGATTTTAACGTTCATGGGTGGGTATGTTTTATTGTTTCGTTCGAGGATTGGATGTTTTCCCGCTGCCATCGGAGTCAAATCGCGGCGCGGCGATTTGAACGGGGGACTTAGCTTACGGAAAACATGCAGAGAGTTACTGGAAACATTCAGTTTCGGTGGCGAAGCGCGAAATCATAAGCCTCATAATAGTAGCGAATGAAATGCTTCCACTGGGCTTTTTCGGCAAATTGCTCAGCGCGGCGACGAAGTGTGGCGTGCGTCTGCTCGTTCATCTCGAGATAGTTACGCACATCGGCGCAGATGGCTTCTGCACACTCGAAGTAATTGTTGTCGTCGCGATGCAACACGCTGACTCCGTCGGACAAACGGCCGGCATGTCCCAATTCAGCATTCACCCATTGGCCGAAACCGCTAAGATCGGTGGTGATACAGGGAATTTTGAAGGCGACACTTTCTAAAGGCGTGTAGCCCCAAGGCTCATAATACGAAGGATAAAGCGTAAGATCGTTGGCTGTGAGGACATCGTAGTAGTGTTGATCAAAAATACCGTCGGTGCCGTCGAGATAACAGGGAACGAGTATCACCTTGACGGGATTTTCGGGACGGTTGTCCAGGCCGAGATCTTTGATCAAGCAGAGAATCCGATCTTCATTGAGGTTATGAAGGTCGTGAGTGATCATAGGTGTGGGCAAAGGCGTGGTGTAGGCGTGACTGCGCAGGGCTTTTTCGTCGGCCAAACGCGCACGCAAATCTTCACGGGGGCCAAGTAACCAACAGGGTACCTCAATAAGGGAGAGCACTTTGCGCTGACTTCCGCGCAACTGTTCGTTGAGTCGACGCATCGATTCGAGATAAACATCGAAACCCTTGCATCGGAAATCGTTGCGTCCCGATGTCGAGATGATCATCGTGTCGTCTGCATACGTTTCTCCCGTGAGTGCTTCGGCAATGTCGAAGATACGGCGACGCGCAGCCGCGCGTTTCTTCTCCAATTCCGCACCTTTCGGCACAAAATCGAGTTCAAATCCGTTGGGGAGGACTACATCTGCCGGTTTGTCGAGCAGTTGTGCACATTCGGCATCCGTGAAGTCAGAGACCGTTGTGAAGCAATCGCAACGATGTGCGCTTTGTTTCTCGATGCTGTGCTTGGCTTCCATCGAAAGCTCGGCCGCCATTTGGTCGCCGTTGTAGCCTTTGAAGTAAGCATAGAGCAGTTTGTTGTTGCCGGCGATACTTCTTCCGATGCTTGTGGCGTGGGTGGTGAAAATCGTCCGCACTTCCGGGCACTCGTGTTGCAAGAAGAGCATGCCGAGTCCCGACATCCACTCATGGGCCTGGTAGATGATCTTGCGACCTGCGAAGCAGTGCTTGCACAGTGCCGCGGCAAAGCGTCCTGCAGCGTAGGAAAACATGGAAGCTTCGTCGTAGTCGCCGTAAGCATGCAGCGAATCAACACGAAAAAGTTCCCAAGCGCGACCGTAGATCTCATTTTTCTGCGCGAAGAAAGGCTGGAAATCAACCAAAACGGCGATTGGATTTCCGGGAACCTCCCACCGGCCGATGCGCACAGGCACACCTTCTTCAAGAGCGGCCTTTTTCCACTCGGGATATAGTTTTTTGTCTTCTGTGAATAGCGGATTCTCGTGTTCACCCCAGACGTCGGGGCCGATAAAGATCAGGTGATCCTTGAATTTTCGGACGAGGGTCTTGGCGCGCGTCGAGAGCACCGTGTAGATCCCTCCTACTTTGTTGCACACTTCCCAGCTGGTTTCGAACACCACGTCGGGAAGGAGTTGTTCTTGGGTCATAATGCGATTGCAAATAGTATGGAGCAAAAGTAATCATTCTCGCCGTCGCAACCAATATTTAGCGCATCAAAACACGAATTTATTGTACTTTCCTACGCGTATTGACGGATGGATTAAACAAGACTTCGCGCAATTGCCATCACAGAGTTGGCAATTGTGATTGACCACCGCCTGTTGGCAAAACAAGTTCCCGAACACTATTTACTCTCACGCCGCTTTCCACTTCGCACAGCAGGAGATCAAAAAAGCACCACCCACTCGTCCGCTCTTTGCTGCGAAAGAGTGAACGAATGGGTGAATATACCTATATAAATATGGGAGAATACGCGCCTTCAAAAAGGGAGAAATGTGCCTTAGACCGGAGATTTAAGACACATAATCCGCAAGCGGCGCGCTCAAGTTGTCAATAACGCACCATTTGTCCGCGCGTCAAGACGGTTCCCTGAGTGAAACCGTTCAAATCGCACAAAGCTTCGACAGTGAGGCCCAATTTTTCAGCTACACTTTGCACCGAAACGCGGCGTCCTTCCACCTGATACATGCGACCGGTCGAAACAGCTTGTGCCACTTCCTGGTGGTTGCGTTCCATCGTTGCGCGACTTAGGATGCCACCGTCGCAGTCCCGATAACGGAAAGTGAAGGTGTTGCAAGTGACATCTTGGTTGTGGAAGTCGAAAAGCAGCGAAGGGTCAATCGCCACACCCACGATACGCGTCTCGAAGTGGAGATGCGAACCGAACGAACGGCCGGTGTTGCCACCCAGCCCGATCGTTTGACCGGCTTTCACGAATTCGCCTTCTCGCGCAATGCTCTTTGAAAGGTGTCCGTAGATGGTTTCCAATCCGTTGCGGTGACGAATCACCACATAATTGCCATATCCCGAAGCCTCATAGCCAACCATGCGCACTTTTCCATCGAAGGCTGAGACAATTGTATCGCCGGTGTAGACTTTAATGTCCAAGCCCTTGTGCATTCGGTGGAACGTTGGGCGGTAACCGAAGTTAGAAGTGATGTTGCGGCTGGGAGTGGGCATACGAAATCCGCGAAGGTCGATTTTATAAGTCTCGGGGATTTCGCTGCTGGAATAACAGTGGACTTTCGAGGTATTCCAAGAGGAATACAACTCATTGCTCTCTAAATTCGTAAGAGCGGCATTTTTGATGACTCGGTTGATGACAACGGAGTCCGCCGACTTGACTCGGCGCTCGACAGGAGCCTGCCTGGCGATCAGATCCTGCGCCGCTGCGCCGGAAGCACCGCCCAGTAGACAGGCAAAGGCGAATATATATTTGGAGATCGTATACTTCATTGATGCGTATAATAGGGTTCCGCCTGCAAATATATGATTTTAAGCTCAAACGACCAAGTATTCAGTGCATAAACCCCGGAAAAACATAGATTGCGGGCGATACACAAACGATCATTCGACTTTGCAAAACGGAAGCCGGGGGAAACTATTGCGGAAGTCGCTCTCCGAAAAATTCGTAGCTGAAATTGCTCCCTTTGGCCGAAGGAAATTGGCTGCGCGGATCAATGTCCTGGCGATTTTTCAGGTGAGAAACGATGCGATTGTAGCATTCGATGGCCGACGTCGTGCGGACATAGGCGGCAAATGTGGTGTCGCGGTACTGGAACTTCTGCGTGCCGGGGATGAGCAGCACGCGCTTGAAATTGATTCGTCCGAAGTACCAGCCTTCACGCTGCTCTTGGAGCATAAAAACACGGGAATCTTTGCGCACCATTCCCCCGATGTTCCCGCCATAAGGCAATGTGGCCGGAGCGGCCTGGGGTGAACGATTGTTGGCTTTGAATTCCTCGAGCGTCTGCGCCGTGGTTTTGATAAGAATGAAGTAAACGCGCGGCCGAACCTTGTAACGCTTGGGATAATTCGCCTCATCATTGACATAATTCGTCAATTCATCGACCATCAACTTGTTGATCGTGATGTCGCCCAAGCCCGAAAGGAAATCAAAGAGTTCGTCAAGATTCCGAACGAGCGCCTCATTATTAAAGTAGCGTACGTAAATGTTCATGTTCTCTCGAAAAAGGACGTTCGCACCAGCAGGCGACGTCTCAAAACAAACATACAATCCACGAAAAAAGGCGGCAAACGGTGCCCAACCTGTGGATTGAAAAACAGAAAAGCGAACTGCTTCTTGAGCAATTCGCTTGAGAGCGGAAAACGAGACTCGAACTCGCGACCCCAACCTTGGCAAGGTTGTGCTCTACCAACTGAGCTATTTCCGCAAATGTGAAGAGGAGGAGACTCGAACTCCCACGTCGCAATTGACACTACCCCCTCAAAGTAGCGCGTCTACCAATTCCGCCACCTCTCCATTGCTTTATCTCTCGACAACTACATGAA
>ERZ1699231.76-NODE-76-length-35892-cov-6.606990_pt1 | contig 35892 bp, 25 predicted proteins | sample MGYA00581551_ERZ1699231 | MGnify/ENA primary metagenome ERZ1699231 (study PRJEB42319, sample SAMD00040326) | human oral metagenome | material: saliva | host: Homo sapiens | study: EMG produced TPA metagenomics assembly of PRJDB4115 data set (Metgenomic analysis of... | reverse complement strand
TCCGTTGGTGACGTCGGCCAGCGCGGTGTCGATCAGCAGCTCTCCGGCCTTCATTTGCCCCGCACGCAGGAAACCATTCTGTCCCGTTGTGGGGTGAGACGTGAACTGCATGGCCACGCTGTTCACGCCATATTGCTTGTAACGCAAATAGCGCGCGAGCAAATTCTCGCGACCGGCCTCGAGCTGCAGCGTCGCATCGGGGAGTTCGCGTTTGAGCACTGCCTGATCGATGTCGCGGTGCTTGAATTGGCGCATGGCCAGTTGGGCGATCTTCATGCCACGATCGGCCAGTCCCTGCCACCCACTGCGCGCAGCGAAGCGCAATTTCAGGTCGCCGGAGTTCACATGAGCGAAGGTGCTGTCGGGGCGAGAGGACACATCGAGCAAAACATCTTGCGCAATGAGCTGACGGGTGGGCGCGACAAAACGCAGATTGCGCAATTCGCCTCGCGCAGCCAGGTGCTTGAGGTTGTGTGTGCTCTCGACCGTGCCGCGGAAGTTCCCCGCCAGGGTCAAGGTGTCGGCGATCACACCGAGCGAACGCAGGTCGACGCGATTCAATTGCACGTCGAGCTGTGCGGCATATCGCCGATTGAGCAAGGCGGTGATGCGGCCTTCGCCGTCGATCAACGGGTTGCGGGCCTTAAAGTCGACCACGGCGTGGCCGCCCCGCAGCGCTGCGCGGAGTCCGATGCCACTCAAGGGATAGCGGTCGTAGCGGCCTTCGCGAATGTCGGCGGTGGCCCGCAGATTGGCGCGCGCCGCATCGGCATTGAAACCACGACCTTCGATGCCTAGCCGACCGGTCAACGGCCCGATGGGCTGTCCTTTGACGAACTGCGCCAACTCAAACCGCTGCAAATCGATTTGTGCGGAATAGTCTTCGCGCTTCAAATCGACGGTCGCACGTCCGAACACATTGCCCCGCCCTTCTTGCAAGGCGAAATGCGTACGATAGTCGGTGCCTGCGAAATCCAGTGCGCCCATCAGCCGCAGGGCATCGGGGACTCGGACGGTGCTCGCCGCGCTCCGGGGCAGAAGGGCACGCACCCGCCGCGTGGTTTGCGTTGCCGCCACATAGTTCAGGTGGCCCGAGCGCCAACAGGTTGAGGCATTGCGCACGGCGCCGTCCACTTGCGCCCGAATCAGTCCGGGCACGTTCAAGGCCAAGCGCTGAATGGCCAGATTGCGCAAATTGCCTGTCAGCCTCAGACTCACTTCGGCCGGATCGTCTTCGAAGAGGGAGCGGGTCCATTTGTCGATGGGTTGCCGCAACGATGGCGGAGCGTCGTGCCGCGCGATGGTGCGCACGTCGTTGGGGGCGATTTGCGCGTCGAGACGTGCGCTCAGAGTCCCGTGCGCGTCGGGACGCAACGCAGCGAAATCGGCTTCCAGCGAACCGCCGATGCGAGAACGGGTGGTGGTAAGCAACACGTCGGGGAGCGACACGCGCAAAGTGTCCATGCGCACCGTGCCGCGCAGTTCGGTAATGCGCAAGTTGCGCAGGCGTTCGACTGCCGCGGCGTGTTTCAAGTTCAACTTCAGGCGTTTGTGCTCATCGAAGGAGAGGTCGCGCAGATCCACGGCAATCCGGCAATGTCAAACAGGGCATTGTGAGGCAGCGGCCGGTGCACGGTGTTCATGCTCACGGCCCCCTCTTTTAGTTGGAGGGTTTCTATGGAATAACTGGGACATTCTAAGTCAAACACCCCTTGTTTTAGCAAAGCGTCTCCAATTTTTGCCCGCACATGCAGTGAGTCGCCCGGCAAAGCGAGGGAGACATCGGAACGCCGCACCGCGAGTTCGCGCGCATCGATCACCCAGCGCACCGGCGTCTTGGCCGTGTCTTGCTTGGCCGTATCGGACAAGGCGACCGACAAATGGGCATTGTCGAGCAGCGCGCGGTCTAAGCGCACCAAACCGTGCTTCCACTCGACGCCGTGTGCCGCCGCATCGAGGTGCCCCACGCTGCCACGCACCTCCACATCCGGGATGAGAGATTTGGTGTTGAGGCGCGCGCCGTCTAACCCGATGCCGTCGATGTCGGCACGCCCTTCCCACAGCGGCCAGAAGGCCACATCCAGATGAAGGCGCTGTGCCAAAATCAGCGTGTCGCCCACGGCGTCGGTCGCGCGCAGGTTGCCCACATTGAGATTGAGGAAGGGCGTGAGCCGCACCTCATCGATGTCGACTTTCACACCCATCTTTTCTTCGAGGGCTGCCGACACGCGCCCCACGGCCCACCGCTGAACGGGCGGAACATAGACGGCACCGACGAGAACGACGATCAGCATCGCGACGACGAGCGTGGCGATGCCGAGAAACTTAAACAACTTGCGCGGAGCAAACATACGAATGGAGGAGAAAGTGCGTTCCCTTCAACGGAAGGGAACGCCTTTGCATTTACTTATTCTTATAGTGAAGATGGAAACCCACAACGGCTGCAATGCCTTTGCGGAAAATGTCGAGACTGAAGTTCTCGTTGGGCGAATGGATGGCGTTGCTTTCGAGACCGAAGCCCATGAGCACCGTTTTCACGCCCAACACGCGTTCGAAGTCGGAGATGATGGGGATGCTGCCTCCGCGACGCACGGCCAACGGGCGCTTGCCGAAGGCCTCGGTGAAGCCCTCTTCGGCGGCGCGATAGGCGGGGAGTGTGATGGGACAAACGTAGCCTTCGCCGCCGTGCATCGGGGTGACTTTGACTTCGACGCAATCGGGAGCCAGACTTTGCACATAGTCCACAAACATTTGGCTCACTTTCTCATGCTGCTGATGGGGAACCAGACGGCAGCTCACTTTGGCGTAGGCCTTGGAAGGCAACACCGTTTTCGAACCTTCGCCTTGGTAACCGCTCCACATGCCGCAAACGTCGAAACTCGGACGGCAGGCATTGCGCTCGATGGTGGAATAGCCTTTCTCACCACGCAGCTCGCGCACGCCGATCGCGCGTTTGTAGGCAGCTTCGTCGAAAGGAATGGAAGCGAGCATGGCGCGTTCTTCGGCCGAGAGCTCTTCCACATCGTCGTAGAAGCCGGGAATCGTGATGCGGCCGTCGCTGTCGACCATCTTGGCCAGCAGTTCGCAGAGCACCAGTGCGGGGTTGGCCACCGCACCGCCGAAGTGGCCGGAGTGCAAGTCGCGGTTCGGACCTGTCACTTCGATCTGCCAATAGGCCAAACCGCGCAGGCCGGTGGTGAGCGAGGGGAGTTCGGGGGCGAGCATCGAGGTGTCGCTCACCAAAATCACATCGCTGCGCAGCAATTCGCGGTGCGCCGTGAGGAAAGCCGCGAGCGAGGGACTGCCGATTTCCTCTTCGCCTTCGAAAATGAACTTCACGTTGTGGCGAAGCAGGTCGTTGCGCACGAGATATTCAAAGGCTTTGACTTGAATGAACGACTGTCCTTTGTCGTCGTCGGCACCGCGCGCCCAAATGTGGCCGTCGCGCACCTCGGGTTCGAAAGGATCGGAGTGCCAGAGGTCGAGGGGTTCGGCGGGCATCACGTCATAGTGCGCATAAACCAGCACCGTGGGCGCGTCGGCGGTGACCATTTTCTCGGCATACACCAAGGGGTTGCCGGCCGAGGGCATCACTTCCGCTCGATCGCAGCCGGCTTGCAGCAACAGCTCGCGCCAACGCTCGGCGCAGCGCTCGATGTCGGGGCGATGTTCGGGATGTGCGCTCACACTCGGGATGCGAATGAGCGAAAAAAGTTCTTCGAGAAAGCGAGGTTCGTTCTCGGCAATATAGTTTTGCAGTTCGTTCATGAGAAAAGGGGTTTGAGCAACCGTCGGCACCCTAAGTGCGTTCCCAAGTTGCGGTGAGTTCGTTGTGTGCGGTGAGCGCACCGTTGAAAAAGAGATCGTAGTGCAACTCAAGGGTACCGCGTTGGTCGTCAACCAGTGCGTTGTAGAGCGTGGCAAGGGTCGACATTTCGAATTCGCCGTTGGGGGTGCGATAAACACTCTCGCAACGTTCGCCGATTCTGAAGAGCAAACGACTCACGATGTGCCCCGATCGCGAAACAGACAGGTGATGTTCCGTGCCTTGGAGCATCGTCTGTCCGCCGTTCTCGGGATCGTTGTAGCGCAACGCCCAAGTGCCGTCGTCGCGCAGCGAAATCATCACGTTCTCTTCGTGACGGAGTTCGTCGGTGCCCCCGTCGGGCAGACGAGAAACGAGGTGGGTGAGAAATTTGGCGGGATAGAACATACGTAAAAAGGCGAACGCCGATTTTTTCTACAATTCATTCTCCGGATCCTCATCGTTGTTTTTCTTTCTGGTGACGAAAAGCACGATGGCGCCTACGAGAAGGAGGAAGGACAGGGGGAGCATAAGATGGGAGGTATAATATATTATTGAGTATCGTGTGCAGTCGTTTTCTGCGTTGCAGCCGTTGAGCGCTGCGAAGGCGACATCACGCCTTCATTTCCTGCGCCACGGCGTTGGTGAGCGCCACAAAATCGGCTACCGACAGCTGTTCCGGACGCTTCGTCAGGAGTGGCTGCGCCAAGAACTCAGCATGCGAGCGGTCGCTACCGCATTCGTTGTCCAGTTGTGCGAAAAGCGGTTTCAAACTGCCGCGCATCATCTTGCGGCGCTGGTTGAAAGCCGTTTTCACCACGCGACGCAGCAAACGTTCGTCGCAACCGGCGTCGCTCACTCGGTTGCGCGTCATGCGAATCACGGCACTTTTCACCTTGGGCGGCGGATTGAACACGCCAGGTTCCACGGTGAAAAGGTATTCCACGTCGTACCATAGTTGCACCAACACGCTCAAAATACCGTAGGTCTTGCTGCCGGGAGCCGCAGCCAGGCGTTCGGCCACTTCTTTCTGGATCATACCGGTGCAACAAGGGATGAGATCGCGGTATTCGAGCATCTTGAAGAAGATCTGGCTCGAGATGTTGTAGGGATAATTGCCCGTGAGCACAAACTGACGTCCGTCGAAAATGTGTTCGAGGTGCATCTTCAGGAAATCATCTTCGACGATCTGCTCCTCGAGCTCGGGGAAGTTCTTCCGAAGATACTCCACACTTTCGAAGTCGATTTCCACCACCTTCACCTCACGTCCCTTGGGCAAGAGAAATTGCGTGAGCACTCCCATGCCGGGACCGACTTCGAGAATGGGCAGATCGGGACAAGCATCGACCGTGTCGGCAATGGCGCGCGCCACACCGAGATCTTTCAAAAAGTGCTGGCCGAGGAATTTTTTCGGACGTACGGACTTCATTCTATAGGAATAATTTGTAATTTCGCGCTGATCGCCATCTTGTTGCACTCCTTGGGAGCGCACGATACAAAGCGGCCGGCGTTACGACGCGAAAATACAAAAAAACTACGTTTGCGTGAAACCATTTGTCGACATTGTCAAGTTTATCGTCCCTTTTGCTGTGGGAATTGGCATCCTCTGGTGGATGTATCGCGGCAACGACTGGAACGCCACGTTCCAAATGCTGGCCTCGATGCGCTGGAACTGGATGCTCGTCTCGCTGGCCTTCGGCATCGTCCCCTTGGTATTGCGCGCTCAACGTTGGCGCCTGGCCTTGCGGCCGCTCGATGAGCACCCCACCCTGCGCGTTTGCACCGATGCAATTTTCATTTCCTACGCGGCCAGCTTGGTCGTGCCGCGCATCGGCGAAGTGACACGCTGCGGCACCCTCAAGACTTATGCCGGCACCTCGTTCACCAAAGCCTTGGGCACGGTGGTGGCCGAGCGCGTTGTCGACTCCCTACTCCTTATTCTCCTCACGGTGGGAGCAGCGCTCATCCAACTGCCCCAATATCTACATTTTGTGCACACCACGGGCGCGGCGCCACTGCGCTTTTTCGAGCGTTTCACCTCTACCGGCTACCTCGTCACAGCCATTTGCCTGCTCCTGGCGGTGGTTTTTCTTGCCGTATTGATGGCGCGCATGTCTTTTTTCCAACGAGGACGGGACAAAATGCGGAGTTTCATGGACGGCATCGCCTCCTTGCGGCGTGTACGTCCCTTCTGGGTCTACTTGCTCTACAGCATCGGCATATGGATCGGGTATTACCTGCATTTTTATCTCGCATTCTTCGCCTTTCCCGCCACCGCATCGGTCGATCCTGCCACAGGCTTGCTGGCCTTCTGCATTGGTTCGTTCGCCGTGCTCGTGCCCACGCCCAATGGTGCAGGACCTTGGCACTTTGCCGTCAAGACAGTGCTCGTGCTCTACGGGCTGGCCGAGGCTCCCGTGGTGGCGTTCGTTCTTTTGGTCCACACCATTCAGACTGCCCTCGTCGTGCTCGCCGGAGCATGGGGATGGACGGATCTGCTCTTCATAAAAAAACAGTCTAAAACCGCAACATTATGAGCGAAATTTTGAAGCTCGAGCCGGAAGCTATCTGGCGCAATTTCCATCTTCTCAACCAAGTGCCCCGCCCCTCGGGACATCTCGAGAAAATACAACAGTTCTTGCTCAACTGGGCGAAGGAACACCACATTGAATCTCGCCTTGACAACGCTGGCAACGTCCTGATGTACAAGGCTGCATCGCCCGGTATGGAAGACCGCAAGGTGGTGACGCTGCAGGGACACATGGACATGGTGCCGCAAAAAACGCCCGATTCGCAACACAACTTCGAAACCGATCCCATCGAAACGTGGATCGACGGCGAATGGGTGCGTGCGCGCAACACGACGCTCGGCGCCGACGACGGGATGGCCGTGGCAACCATTATGGCCATTTTCGAGGACGACAGCCTTTGCCACGGGCCTCTCGAAGCCTTCATCACGGCCGATGAGGAAACCACCATGTACGGTGTAGACCACATGGAAGACGGGCTGCTCAAAGGTGACATTCTGCTCAACCTCGACAATGAAACGCACGGCGAACTCATGGTCGGATCGGCAGGTGGCATCAACCTCACGGCCGAACTCGAATTCCAAACCGTGGCTCCAGAAGCCGGCGACAAAGCGGTGCGCATCGTGCTCCACGGACTCCGCGGCGGGCACTCCGGACTCGAGATCAACGAAGGTCGCGCCAACGCCAATAAGAATCTGGCGCGTGTGGTGGCCGACGCCATTGCCAATTTTGAGGCGCGTCTGGCCGAGTGGAAAGGCGGCAACATGCGCAATGCCATTCCTCGCGAAGCAGAAGCCGTGCTCACGCTCCCGGCAGAAAACGTGGCCGCCCTCAAAGAGGCGGTGGAAACAGAATGGCAACGTGACCTCGTCGACGAGTATGGGGTGATCGAGCCCAACCTCAAGATCGAAGTCAAGGAAGAAGCGATGCCCACTTCGCTCGTTCCCGAAGAAATTCAAGATAACCTCGTCGATGCGATCCTGGCTTGCCACAACGGCGTGCTGCGCTTCATTCCCCACCTCCCGAGCATCGTCGAAACGTCGAGCAACCTGGCCATCGTTGAGATCGAAAACGGGAAGGCCATGTTCCGCATTCTCGTCCGCTCCAGCCGCGACACCATGCGTCAATACTGCGTTGACACGCTCGAAGCCTGCTTCTCCATGGCCGGCATGAAGGTGACGACCGACGGCGCCTACCCCGCTTGGCAACCCTCGCCGGAAAGCGAGATCGTGACGCTCATGGAACAGGTCTACAAAGACCTCTTCGCCGAAGACCCGAAGGTACAAGTGGTGCATGCCGGATTGGAGTGCTCGGTGATTTTGAGCCACTGCCCCGGCATGGACGTCGTTTCGTTCGGCCCCACCCTCCAATCGCCTCACACGCCCAACGAGCGCTGCTTCATTCCTTCGGTGGAGAAATACTGGCGCCTCGTGCTCGAAACACTGGCTCGCACTCCTAAGAAGTAAACCAAACACGTTGCGCCAACCTGCGCACGCATATCCCTTTCAACCCCTCTGCTTCGAAAGAAACAGAGGGGCTGTTTTTGCTCTGCATCGATCGCGAAAACAAAAGGTCCCGCTACCCCCTCGAGGAGTAGCGGGACCATCGCGTGTGAATTCGCGCTGTTTTCACTTCATCCGCAGTGGAAGAAACGCTCCACGAGGGCGGCCACTTCTTGCGGGCGGTCGGCCGTGTCTGCTCGGAGCGTGCGATCCCCGTACGAACGCAGTTCGACGAGTGTGCCGTCGATAGCGGCAGGCGAGAACACGCCGTGCTGCTCGAAAACTTCGCGACGCTGTTCGAGACAGTCGGCCGAGGCGGCACAACTGTCGGGCAATTGTGTCAAGCGCTTGACCAGCTCTGCCTGATCGGCGGCATGAATATTGACATCGACATACGTGTCGCGCGCCACTTCGAGCGCATCGGGCATTTCAAATCCGTGACGGGCTGCTACACAGATGCCGGCCAGCAGTTGATAGACGTCGGCCGAACCGTCGGCATTGCGGATTTCCACGGTTTGCTTCCCGCGGGTGTTGCGCTGCGACGCCGGTTCGAGCGGATTGGCTTCGCGACACATGTCCACATCGCCCGTCCAGCCGAGCGGAACGCGCACCAGTACCGAACGATTGCGATCGCCCCAGCACACATTGGTGGGCGCTTCCTGATGCGGCACAAGGCGGAAATAGGAAGTCGGATTCTTGTTGCCGAACGCCGTCAAGGCCGGAGCCAGATCCACCAAGCCGGCAATCATTCGACGCGCATCGTTGCTCAGTTTTCCCGAATCGTCGAGCATGAGATTCTCGCCGTCGCGCGTGATACGCATGTGAACATGGAGGCCGGAGCCCGCTTTTCCGGTGGTGATTTTCGGAGCGAACGTCACGTCGAGCCCTTCTTCGTAAGCCAGATTGCGGATGATCCATTTGGCAATCACCAATTGGTCGGCGGCTTCTCGCACCGGCACCGGCAAAAATTCGATCTCGTTTTGCTCGTAGACCAAACCGTCTTGTGAGAAATTCCCCACTTCGGAGTGTCCATACTTGATCTGAGCACCCGTTTGCGCAATCGCCAACATGCATTTGGCGCGAAACGCATTCGTTTTCGCAAAGGGAGCCGATTCGTGGTAGGCACGCTGATCTACTGCGGGATAGCGTTCTTCGTCGGGTTTGATGACATAGTATTCCAATTCGCCCATCGCTTCAAACTCCATACCGGTGACTTCGCGAAAAGCCTCGGCCGCTTTGAGCAGCGTTTGTTCAGAGGAGGAAGCCAGCGGACGACCATCTTTGTCAAAGTAGGAGCAAAGCAAGCAAAGGGTTGGAATCTCAGCGAAGGGGTCGACAAAGGCGGTCGAAAAACGGGGGAGCACATAAAGATCGCTGCTGCCCGCTCCGATGAAACGGAAAAGGCTCGAACCGTCAACGCGCTCGCCACAACTTAAAATGGTGTCGAGATAGGCGCGATCCGTGACGACGAAATTGAGCGTCTTGAGACGTCCGTCGCCGGCAGGATAGAGAAAGTTGATCATGCGAATGCCGTGTTCGGCAACGTAGCGCATGATGTCGGCCTTGGTGAATTCTCGTGGCGACTTCTGGAAGAAGGCGACAAGGGGATTGGCATTGAGGAGAAAATTTTCGTGATTCATGACGCTGTGAATTGGGCGCTTTCTCCCGTTCACGGATCGGAGGAGAACGGAAGCGCACGGTTTTAGAGTGAATAGACCACGAATATAACACCAAATTGCAATCTGACCAATAAAACTACGTAGTTTTCAAGGTGCAGATTGCAATTTTTCATTTTACACGGCCGAAGCTTGCGCATTTAATCGAGGGCATCTTCCTCGTCGCAGCCAGTCATTTCGAAATTCCCGTCTTCAGTTTGTTCCAAGGTATAGGTCACTTTTTGATTTTCAAGTGCCACTTCCTCATCGTCTTTCATGAAGTCTCCCTGCTCGAAAGCCCCCACGCGCTCACCGATCATTTTCTTCGGATTCCATCGCTTGCCACCATAGAAGTAGACCTCGTATTCACCATTCGGCAACTGCAGTTCGTAGGTGTCTCCGCTGCGAATATAAACATTGGCCACCATCACACCGGAGTCCTTCACAATGAGCACGTAGTCCGTACCATCATCCGGCGCAGAGACCTCGATAGCGCTTTCTTTCTCATCGTCGAGTTCATAATCGTTTTCATAAACGGAGGTTCCTGTCTCAGGTCGCGCGGCGCGCAACTCCCTTGCTGAGGCCGAGTTTTCGTCAACAGTACTATCCATATCATCGGACATGCTTCCGGAATGGCGACGGGGCGAAGAGCAACTGATCATGAAGATCACAGACAGCGCTGCGAATCCAAAGCAGACACTGTGGTAAATTCTGTTCATACTGAAAGATTGTCTATTAAATTCCGAGACAAATTTAACAAACAACTTACTTCACAGCAAGAAGATGCCCTACAAAAATCACATCTCCGATTCATTTTGTGGCAATTCTTTCACAAAATGCCCCAAAATCGCCACGGCTGCGTCGACACTACCCACATTCTTGATGCGGATATAGCGTTTTCCCTTCTTCTCGCCCAGCTCACAACGCCGCATGTTAGCCGGCGACGTGGCGAAAGCGAGGATGCGACTGAAAATTCCACTCTGATAGAACGGGCTCTGTGCATTGGCCACAAAAAAGAGGGTCATCGCACGAGATTTGAGCACCAACCGCTCCGCACCGCAACGGCGACCGAGCCGACGCAGCGGACCGATGCGCAGCAACTCCTCGGCTTCGGCGGGCAACGGACCGAAACGGTCGAGCAGACGGCGCCGGAAACCCTCGAGCTCTTCGTCACTTTCCAGTCCATCGAGTTCGCGGTACAGCAACATGCGTTCGGAAGCACCGGGCACGTACATTTCGGGCAAGTAGGCGTGCAAATCGCACTCCACGTTACACTCGGCCGCAAACTCGCCACCAGCTGCTTCGTCCGATTGGCGCGTGAGCTCTTCGGCAAACAGATCGGCAAATTCGTCGTTTTTGAGTTCGGAAACCGCTTCGGTGAGAATCTTTTGATAGGTCTCGTAGCCCAAATCGGCCACAAAACCACTCTGCTCCGCACCCAACAGATTTCCGGCACCGCGAATGTCGAGATCCTGCATGGCAATGTGGATTCCGCTTCCCAGATCAGAGAAATTCTCGATGGCTTGCAATCGGCGCCGACTGTCATCGGGCAATGCGCTGAGCGGGGGCGCCATGAGATAGCAGAAAGCCTTCTGACTGCCGCGGCCCACACGACCGCGCATTTGGTGCAGGTCCGAAAGTCCGAAATGCTGTGCATTGTCGATCAGAATGGTGTTCGCGTTGGGGACGTCGATACCGTTCTCGATGATGGTGGTTGACAACAGCACGTCATACTCGTGGTTGACGAAATCGAGAATCACCTTTTCCAACTTGGCCGGTTCCATCTGTCCGTGCCCCACCACCACGCGTGCATCGGGCACATACTTATGAATGAGGTGCTCAATGTGCGTGAGTTGCGCAATGCGATGGGTGACGATATAAACCTGTCCGTTGCGACTGAGTTCGAAATTGATCGCATCGGCAATGATCTCATGGCCGAAGGTATGAATTTCCGTGCGAATCGGGTGACGATTGGGCGGCGGCGTGTTGATGACACTGAGATCGCGCGCGCCCATGAGCGAAAACTGCAAGGTGCGCGGAATGGGCGTCGCCGACATCGTGAGCGTGTCGACATTGACTTTGAGCTGCCGCAGACGTTCCTTGACCGAGACACCGAATTTCTGTTCCTCATCGATGATGAGCAACCCGAGGTCTTTGAATTTCACCGTTTTCCCGATGAGCTTGTGCGTCCCGACGAGGATGTCGATTTGTCCGTCGGCCAGATCCTTGAGCAGCGCCTTGGTTTGCGCCGTCGTGCGGGCACGCGAAAGGTAATCGACGCGCACCGGGAAATCCTTCAGTCGCTTGGCAAATGTTTTGTAGTGCTGCAACGCCAAAACGGTGGTGGGCACCATTACCGCCACCTGTTTGCCGTCGGTGGCCGCCTTGAAAGCGGCGCGAACCGCAATTTCCGTTTTGCCGAAACCCACATCGCCACACACCAGGCGGTCCATCGGACGCGGTTGCTCCATGTCGGCCTTCACCTGTCGTGTCACCCGCAACTGGTCGGGCGTATCTTCGTAGGCGAAAGAGGCTTCGAGTTCCTGTTGCAAGAAACTGTCGGGCGAAAAAGCAAAACCTTTTTCAGCACGCCGGCGACTGTAGAGCAAAATCAGATCGCGCGCAATGTCTTTGAGCTTCTTCTTCGTGCGCTCCTTGAGGCGTTCCCACGCGCCGGTGCCGAGATGCGAAAGCCGGGGCGGCGTACCTTCCTTCCCCTTGTACTTCGAAACCTTGTGGAGCGCGTGGATCGACACGAAAATCGCATCGTTGTTCTGATATTTGATCTTGATCACTTCCTGCATGGCCCCGTCGCTGCCCGGGATGCGCATGAGTCCGACAAACTGCCCCACCCCGTGATCGACATGCACCACATAGTCGCCCGGCTCAAACTGACGAATCTCTTTGAGCGTGAGCGACATCTTGGCATTGCGCGCGTGGTCGGAACGCAAATTGTACTTGTGGAAACGATCGAAGATCTGGTGGTCGGTGTAGAAGGCGGCAGCCACATCCGCGTCGGCGAACCCCTCGTGGAGAGTGAGGTGGACGGGCGTAAAAAGCGAAGCTCCGGGCGCGCCCCCCTCCGCCTGCGCCAACTCCCCGAGGATGTCGCGCAAACGCTCTTGCTGCTTTTCGCTGTCGGCCAGCACATAGATGCGCTGCCCGTCGGCGATCAACGACCGGAATGCCGCAAGCACCTGTTCGAACTGCTTGTGAAAGAGTGGCTGCGGTTGGGTGTGAAACACCACCGTCGGCACGATTTCTCCGCCCGCAGCCTTCGTCTGGTCCGTCGCTTTCGACCACTGCCAATACATGCCCCGCACCAATTGCGATTGCAGCTCCTTACCGTTCACCAACAGACGAGAAGCCGCAAAACGGGCATAGACTTCAGACAGTTCCATCTCCGAAGTGGCGGCTTGTTCGGCCAAAGCTTGATCGGCAAACCCCTCGTCGAAAATCTGCTGCACGCGGTCGCACACAAATTGGAGATCGTGTGCCACAACCACCGGTTGCTGCGGGAAATAATCGGTGATCGGTACCAACTGTTCGCTGCTCGCATCACCTTCGACGTTCGGCACGATCTGCGCGCCCTCCACCGCCGAACGCGACAACTGAGTCTGCACCTCAAACGAATGCACGCTCTCCACTTCGTCGCCGAAAAAGTCGATACGATAGGGATACTCAGAAGCGTAACTGAAGATGTCGAGGATCGAACCGCGCAGCGCATACTCACCGGGTTCGTAAACGTAGTCTTTGCGCCGGAACCCCAGCTCCTCCAAACGATGGGTGAGTTCGATCACGTCGTGCGATTCGCCAACTTTGAGCGACAAGCTGCGCGCTGAGAGCGACACGCGTGGAGCGACACGCTCGGCCAGCGCGGCAGGGAACGTCACGACAAAAAGCGGTTCGCCCGCTTCGTCGCCGGCAGCGCGCCCCGACAAACGCGAGAGCACATCGGTGCGCAGAATTTCGCCGGCTGTGTCACGATGGCCGTACTTCACCGCACGGCGATAGGAGGAGGGAAGGAACAACACCGTGTGCTCGCCGAGCAATTGACGCAGGTCGTTGTAGAAATAGGCCGCTTCTTCCTCATCGTCGCCCACGACGAGGAAAAAATCGCTCGAGCTCTGCGCGGCAGCTCCGAGCACCACGGCGGCGGAAGAACCGCGCAAACCTTCCAGGCGCATGCGCGGGCGGCGAGCCGACAACTGCTCGCGCAGTCGGAGCACGCCGGGATGATGATCGAAGAGAGACAGTAATTCGTTAAGTTCCATGAGCGGGGAATGAATGGACTACGGCTGGGCAAAGAGAAAGCGCCACGGAGTCGGAAGCGCAGGACTTCCGACTCCGTGGTTGTTTATGAATTAGGAGAAACGCGGCGTTTCAATCAAAACTTGTAGCGTTTGTCAACGACATTGGCCTTCTGGCTGAGCACACCGAGGATGGATTGGCCCATCACCTGCAACAAACCGCGCTGCTGCATGGCCATTTCGCTTTTCACGTCGAACTTCTCGCTGGTGTTCGAACCCTTCGAGAGGATTTGAGCCAGGTAAGCACCTTCCGTTCCGATCACGAGCGGCGTGGTGGCTCCCTTCTTTGCTGCGGAGATTGCGGCAGTGAGGGCGGGTTCGGGCACACCGACAGCAGAAACGACGTTCGCACCGGCGAAGGTGACGTTGTTCAGCGAGTCGACAATGGCGCCCTTGGCCTTCGCAGCCTCGATGCTCTTGATGCCGCCCCATTTCTTGGCAGCGAGCTCACCCTTCTTCTCGCTCTTGACGATTGCGGTGAGGTAGTCCTTCACCTGCTTGTTGTCGTAGGGCAGATAGCCCTTCTTGTACACTTTCGAGAGGGCGACAACGAGCAAGTGGTTGTTGGCCTCGCCCACTTCGTAGAGCGGGGAAACTTGGCCTTCCTTGGCGTCGTCGAAAGCCCACTTCACGGCTTCTTTCGAACCGCGGATGCCGGGGTTGTAACCACTTGCACCGATGAGACCGGCAGAGGCGCTGAAGGCATCGGCGCTCAGCACTTGGTAACCACTCTTGGGTGCTTGCTTCTCGAACGAGGCCAGATCGTGGCAGGAGGCCAAGAAGCGATTCATGTTGCTGACTGCGGCGTCGTAGGTTGCCTTCGAGAAATTGATGGGCACTTTCACCACGGCAGCCACATACTTCGTCTTCATCGCCTTGCGATTCACCACTTGGAGCACTACTTTGGCGCCCTGCACGTCTACCACGTTGTAGGCGTTGAGCGGTGCGTTGTAGAGCTCGTTGACGAACTTGGCCGTCTCGGGATTCAACTGATCGGCAGTGACTTGAGCGGTGTTGATCCAAGTGGTGTCGCTGCGCATGCCCATTTTCTTGGCCACGTCTTCAAACTTGGCACCCCCTTTGAGCGCCTTCAGGATTGAATCTGCGCGCCCGGCTTCGGTAGCTTGTACACTGAGGGCACGATAGGCCACAGAGTCGGGAGCCTGCACTTTGGAAATGAGCTTCACCACATTGTAGGTGTTGTCCTGGTCGTTGACGTAAGGAGCTTTCATGCTTCCTGCGCTCATCGATTCGAGTTCCTGACGCACATCGGTAGGGAAGGCCTCAGCAGCCAAAGGCAGATCGATGAAACGCGTCTGGCTCTTCGAAGCATTGATCACAGCAGCGGGATCCTCGCCGGCCGAGAGCTTCGCATAGATGCCTTGCACCTGTTGCTCCACAGCCTTGCGATCGGCGGGGCTGGCGCTGACCACATAGTCGATGAATTTCAGATCGCGCACTTCATTGTCGAGACGGAAGAGTTTCTTGAAACGATCGTAGACCGCCTTCAAGTCGCTATCCTCGACCTTCACTTCCTTATCGGAGATGTTGCCGTAGGGGAAAGCGGCCACGAGGGCATTGGCCGACTGCGTGCGCGCGTCGAACTGTGCCTTGGCGCTGACAGGGTTGGTCGTCACCGAAGCCATGAGCAGCGACTGGTATTTGGTCATGAGCAGTTCGCGACGAAGCTGCTTGTCGGTGTAAGCCCAGAGCTTTTGGATCGTGTTGATCTGCTCGGCAGCTTCAGGCGGCAGGTTCTGCCCCTTCATGCTCTTGACCTGCTTGAAGAAAGCTTGCAGTGCCGTGTAATCGAAGCGTCCGGTCTGGCCCATGAACATCGGCAGGTTTTGGAAGGCCTGCGCACTACCCTGTCGGAGCGCTTCTTGCACATCTTTTTCCGTAACCTCGACGCCGAGCTTGTCACACTCGTGCTTCACGAGTTCGTATTGCACATAGTCGTTCCAGACTTGGTTGCGCACCATGTCAGTTTGTTCGTCGGTAAGCGTACCGCCGTTGCGAAGCTTCATCACTTCCGAAGCTTCGTTCACCATGCCTGAAAATTCTTCGGCCGAGAGACTCTTGCCGTAGACTTCTCCGACGTTGCGGCTGCTGTTCGTCAATGCCGAAATGGTATTGGAGTCCAGCACCATGGTGAGGATGAACAGAAACATGCCGACCGCCATGAGGATGAGAATCCAGGAGCTGCTTCTGATTTTCTGTAATGCTGCCATTTGTGATTATTGTATTGTTATTGTTTTATTCTCAATGACTTACGGCACACCGCAGGGGCATGCGCATAGATTTGGGGACAAAGTTACACAAAATCACGAGAATAAGGCCGAGAATGAGAAGATATTTTTGCAGATGATCGAAAGATTCGATACGAGCGATGCTGACGCGCCGGAAAAACGGGGGACTACGGGACGAAAACAGGGAAGATTCGTCCAATAGTTCCCACCCCGTGGCGACACCTCGCCGAACCTCGCCCCTCCGCCGACGAAAGGGTGAAGGTGAAGGCGCTGTCGCGCTCGCACACGCGCATAATGCGCACACAACCGTTTTTCGATTTTCATCTTCACCCTTCACCTTTGCAATAATTCGACTCAAAATCACGCCGTTGCGGGTGAAGGTTTTGCCGTGGTCTGTGTGTTGACTAAAGGTGAAGGAAAAAAGCAAAAGCCTTCACCCCTAATCAACTATGGAACAGCAAATTGTGGCACATGGGTGAAGGAGTGAAGGCAAAAATACAAAACCTCCTGACGCGCGCACACGCGAGAAGGCGTCAGCTCCCGTCATTTTCCACTCGCTCGAAGCAGGGCGAGCAGGCGCCTCAAAGACCGCGAACGAGGAGCTCGATTGTGGACCCTGCCGAGCCCATTGCAACAACGGGCGTCGCGCCCTTTTGCCGCCTCGTGCGCCGTGCACCGACCCGCATCGAGGCGTGCGCAACCTGGGTTGCGACACGGCCTCGACTTTGGTCTCTGCGACGAAAACGATGCGCTTCAAAAAAGGACGTGAATCGAGCGCTCTGCTCTGACGGGCACTCGGTCTAACGCCGGACGGCTTAGGGCCGCACCACATTGACCGTGAAGCGGCGCACCTCGACCTGGCGACCCTGTCCGTCGGGGAAAGCCACTTTGAAGACGGCCGGAGTGGTCTTGGCGTTGCTGCGCGCCAGCACGGCGGCACGGTAACGGAAACCCTGTCCGGGAAGGATTTCGCTGATGATGGCCGGTTGCGAGACGTTGATGCGATCGTAGTCCGACGTGACCAAGGGCGTGACATTGCGCACGGGCGAAGTGCCGCGGTTGTAGATATCGAAGGTGATTTCGGCCTGTTCGCCGGGTTGGAGCACACGGTCGCCGTTGGCGTCGGCAAAGACGATGTTGGTCACTTCTAAGTTGCCGGGCAGCACCGGAGTGGGACGCGCCGACTCGAAACGGCCGTAGCTGATGCCGCTCTCCGCTGCCTCGTCGGTCGACGGGGTGCGCGTGGGATAGGGGTATTGACGTTCGGCGCGCTCGCGGCGATATTCCTCGCGCTCCTTGCGGGCCGACTCTGCACTGGCAGCTCCCAGGGCCGCACCTGTGGCACCGCCGATCACGGTACCGAAATCGGAACCGCGCGGACCGCCAAGGATGCCGCCGACGGCAGAACCGAACATGGCGCCGAGGGAGAGGCCGGTGGTGGTGCGACTGAAGCTGTCGTAGCTCGAGCAACTCGAGAAGGTCAGACTGCCGACGAGGACCATCACGCCAAGCGGTGCGAAAAGGCGACCGCCGCGACGCGTGGAGGCGATATGAGGAATGAGGGATTTCATAACGATAGTTTTTGAGCTGTGTGTGCACGTTTCCCCACCCGCCATTCGCGGCGCAACAGGGTGCGCGGCGAACCGGGTGTGCAGAAACGAGGAGAGGAGACGCGCTTACTTCACGACGATGACGAGGTATTTGCTCACGCTCCAGAACCGGTTGGGATCGGTGATGCGCAGGGTGTATTGTCCCTGGGCATCGCGATCGAGCGTGTAGGAACCTTCGGGATGCGCTGTCATGAGTTTGGCGCTCTTAGAATAAAGATGGATGATACGATCGACACGGATATCGATTTTCGTGAAGTAGTCTTTGTTGTAATTGCCGTTGCGCAACACTTCTCCGCCTTGCAGGATGTTTTGTTCTTTGAGTTCGCGTTTCGTGCCGAAGACGTAGAAGGCAGTGTTGAGCTCACGGTCCTGCGCGGAGACGGTGCGTGCCTTGGTTTCGTTTTGCACCGAGAGTTCATTGACATTGCCTTTGAGGTTGTCGATCTGCTGTCCTTGCTCGGCGATCTTGATGTCTTTCTGCGCCAACTGGGCACGCAGATCCTCGGCCTGCTTGTTGAGGTCGGTGAGTTGCGCATTGAGGGAGGAAATGGTGGCCTCCATGGTGGCGCGCAATTTCGAGTTGTTGGACTTCGACGACTTGACTTGTTGGCGAAGGTTGGCAATCAGTTCGTTGTTGAGTTTGAGGGTGCGGCGAATGAGCTGCATGTCCTCGATGATCGCTTCGCGGTTGTTTTGTTCACCCTTGCGACGCTCCACGCTGATGCGACCTTGCGCCTCGTTGATCTGACGAAAACCTTCTTGGATTTCGTTGAGCGTGGTGACCATGTCATTGAGTTCCGTGTCTTTTTGGTTGATGATTTGCTTCAGCGAATCGGCAGGGGTGGTGGCTGCGGTGGCTTCTTGCTGCTTTTTGGTTTCACAGGCAGTGAAAAGGCTTACCCCGAGGAGGGCAACCAGCAGGATCACAATTTTATTCATGGTGCTGTTGTTTAGTGGGATTCAATTTGGATGGGATGTTTAGCGGGTGCCGGCGTGGTGTTTCGACCGTCGGGCACCGGTGTCGGGAACCTCATCGAGCGGTTGCCCGGTGATGGGATCGGTGGGGCGACTGCGGCGCGCACGGCGTTCAGCTTTGCGCACGGCGGCTTCGTCGGCGGCGGGGGCTCCCTCGACGACGAGCACAAACTCGCCGCGGGGCTCTTCTCGCTCAAAGTGGTTCAGCACTTCGGTCAGGGTGCCGCGAACACTTTGCTCGTGCACCTTACTGATTTCACGGCAGGCGCTGCAACGACGCTCGCCGCCGAACACTTCGACGAACTGCCCGAGGGTGCGCACCACGCGATGCGGACTTTCGTAGAAGATGAGGGTGCGCGGTTCGTCGGCCAGACTTTCGAGCTTCGAACTGCGGCCTTTTTTCTGCGGCAGGAATCCTTCGAAACAGAAACGATCGCAGGGCAGACCACTGGCGACGAGGGCCGGCACGAAGGCTGTGGCGCCGGGCAGACATTGCACTTCGACTCCACGCGCCACGGCCGCACGCACCAGGAGGAAGCCGGGGTCGCTGATGGCGGGCGTGCCGGCGTCGCTGATGAGCGCCATCTGCTCTCCCGCTTCGAGACGGGCGGCGAAGGTATCGGCCGTTTGGTGCTCATTGAACTTGTGGTGGCTCACCAGCGGAACGCTGATGTCGTAGTGCTTCAACAGGACGCCACTGGTGCGCGTGTCTTCGGCGAGTACGAGGTCGACAGATTTCAAAATACGAAGCGCGCGCAACGTGATGTCTTCGAGATTGCCGACGGGGGTGGGAACGAGATAGAGCATGGCGGTGTATCGGGCTGAATGTGGCGGACTTGACGCGAAAAAACGCCGCACCGCTAATTGCAAAAATAGTCGTTTCTCTGTTTTGCCACAAATAAAACGCGAAAAACTTTGAGCGGGCTGTGGAAAAGATTGTACCTTTGCAGACAGCACTCCTTATTATATTGATCACATGGATTTTCTGAAACCCGTCATCGATTTCGACCGTTTTGTCCGTGGTCTGCTGTTCCTTGCAGTGATCACCGTTCTCGTCTTGGGTTTGCGCTGGCTCAGCCCCGTGCTCATTCCTTTTTTTGCGGCTTGGGCCATCGCATGGATATTGGCACCTGTGGTCAACTTTTTCCAGAATACTTGTCGTTTGCGTTCGCGCGTTTTGTCGGTTTTGATCACTTTGGCGCTACTCATCGGACTGGGCTGTGCGGTGGCGTGGCTGATCATTCCGCCCCTCATCGACGGGGTGACGCAAATCAAAGACGCCTTACTGAGCGATTTGGCCTCGGGACACATCCGCAATATTCATTTGCCGGAATGGTTGGATCATTTGATGCAGCAATGGCTCGACCAGGAAAAGATTCAATCGATGCTGCGCAGCGACAATCTGACGAAAACCATTCGTGAAACGCTGCCGCACGTGTGGAACATGTTGGTTTCGACGGCCAACCTGGTGATGAGTTTGGTGGGCGCGGCCTTCGGTGCGCTCTACCTGTTTTTCCTCTTGCTCGACTACGACTATTATACAACGGCTTGGATCAATTGGCTTCCCCGTGCACGACGCAGTTTCTTCCGCCGCCTCTCGGAAGATTTGGGACACAACATGCGGGGGTATTTCCGCGGTCAGGCACTGGTGGCCTTGTCAAACTGCGTCATGTTCACGTTGGGATTCTGGATCATCGGGCTGCCCATGCCCTTGGGGATGGGACTTTTCGTGGGACTAATCAGCTTCATTCCCTACGTGCAAGTGGTCGGCTTCGCACCGGCTGCGGTTCTCGCTCTCATGGAGATGTCGGATACCGGACGCTCCTTCTGGGGATTGATGGCGCTGGTGCTGCTGGTCTATATTGTGGTGCAGGTGCTGCAAGACACGGTCTTCACACCGCGCATCATGGGGAAAATCATGGGATTGTCCGCTGCCATGGTGCTCCTTTCGCTCTCCATTTGGAGTTACATGGCGGGCATCATCGGTCTGATCATCGCGCTGCCGCTCACCACGATTATCCTTGCCTACTACAAACGCTACATCCTGAAAGAACCGGACGATATGCTGAACGAAGCGCATGAGCAGTCGGCCGCTTCCCTCGCAGCAGAAGAGGCGTAAGTGCGCTTTTTTTTGTAATTTCGCGTCGGTCTTTTCGCCAACCGCCGAAAAGTGACCTTTCAAGACCTTACAACTTTCTCAGGCACAACAGACTATGCAAGATTTGTGGAACGCTTGTATGCAAGCGCTGCAACAGAAGATTTCACCGGAACTCTTCAACACATGGACGCGTCCGCTGAAATTCCACGCGTTCACTCAAGGGGTGCTCTACATCGGCATCCCCAGCAGAGTTTTTGCTGAAGAAATGGTGAAAGCCTTGCATGTGCCGTTCGAACAGGCCATCTACGAGACGTTCGGACGCGGCACGCGAGTGCAATGGAAGCTGGAAGTGGACGAGGATCCGAATGCCAATGCGGGGAAGGCCTCGGTGCAGCGTCCCAACACGCGCAACACACCCGATGCGCCCAACGCCGCGCAACCCACCGCGCCCAAGGGGGAAGCGATGCAGTCGTTTCTCAATGAAGAGTACACTTTCGAACGTTTTTGCAAGGGCGAGAGCAACCAGCAGGCGCTCAACATCGCACGTTCCATTGCAGCGCGACTCAACGACCAGACCTTCAACCCCTTCTTCCTTTACGGTCCTTCGGGGGTCGGGAAAACGCACTTGGTCACGGCCATCGGATTGGAAGTGAAACAGCATCACCCCGAAAAACGCGTGCTGTTTGTCTCGGCGGCCACCTTCCGCACCCAATACACCGATGCGGTGCGCACCAACAAGGTGAACGATTTCGTACACTTCTATCAAACCATCGATGTACTGATTATCGATGATTTCCAGGAGATCAAAACGGAAAAAACACAGCATGTTTTCTTCCACATCTTCAACCATCTCCAGTCGCTGAAGCGGAAAATCATCATCACCTGCGACCGGCCACCTTCGCAATTTGAGGGAATCGAAGAGCGCCTCCTCACGCGACTGAAATGGGGCATCACCATCGACATCCAACGGCCGGATCTACAGCTGCGCAGGGACATTTTACACGACAAACTGCGGCGCGAGAACATCACCTCCTTCCCCGAAGAAGTGGTACAATACATTGCCGAAAATGTGTCGGACAGTGTGCGCGAATTGCAGGGAATGGTCAATTCCATGTTGGCCTTCTCGATGGGCAATAGCGGTGCTTGCAGCATCGACATCGACCTGGCCAAGCGCATCATTCCCCGTTTGGTGAATCAAGCGCGAAAAGAGTTGAACATGGAAACCATCATGAATTTCATTTGTGAGCGGAAAGACATGAAACTCACCGACCTGCGATCGAAAACCCGAAAGGCGCCGGTCGTAGCAGCGCGACATTTGGTGTGCTACCTCACCCATAAATACACGGAAACACCACTCGCACAAATAGGACGTGCCCTCGGCGGACGCGACCACTCGACCATCGTGCACAGTTGCGCGAAAATGGAGAAACAGATGGCGATGAACAAAGTGTTTCGCGCAGAAATTGAAGCGTTGGAAACCGAATTGAGCCAACTCTGAACCCAAAAATAAAACAAGTTCCCCGCCAACGGAACGCACACGACAAAAATATCGTGCGCGTTCCGTTTTTTTCAGAAAAGAAGTGGAGGAGTTTCTTGCGAAACACCGTATTTTTGTACCTGTGCTTGTCAAACTCTGCCTCAGCAATCTCCATTTCACCCGTTAGCGGGGAATAGTTAGTTCATTCACGGCGTGCCGACGGTGCTTTCACGAAGCAAATAGCTCGTTCACCGGATACTGTTCGTTCTTTCACGAGGTAGTCAACTCCTTCACGGCACATTGTTTATCCTCTCACAAAGCAATCAAATTCATTCACCGGGTATCGTCCACTCATTTCTCCACAACAATCCACATGAATCGTTTTTTCCGTCTCTTCACCCTCACCGCGCTCTGCCTGTTCGCCACGTTGGCGAAGGCGGGCAACTACTATCAATACATTTACATCACCTGCGTCGACAAACACGGGAACCTCATCGGTCGCGACACCATTAAAACACCCGCCGGCGAATGTTTCTACCTGAAAGCGCCCTCTATTCCTTACTATAAATGCGTGGACTACAGCGAAGTGGGGAGCAATGTGTGCATTCACACCAGCGAACATCTCACCATGCAATATGAAACGACCGGATTCAGCGGGTTTTCACAACTTTCCAACGAAGTCATCGACGAGCTCGCCGAAGATCAGAGCGTGGTTATGCTCACCCCCGAAGAACAGCCTCGCGTGTGGTGCACTGCCGACTCTTCGAAAGTGAAATTACTCCCGCTTTCTGCCGAAGGCCACTCACCCGCCGCCACTTGGATCATGCGTTCCACCGACGACGGTTGGACCTTCTACAACGAAATGGGGAATTGCTATATCGCAGACATTCTGCCCGACGGCACCGCACGAACGGGCGACCGACCGATGGCCTTCTCCATCGTGAAAGACGGGAACAAAAAGTCGAATCAGCACATCCTTCACGCCGCCGACGGACGAGTCTTCGCCGTACGCCTCTCCAAATACCGGCCGCGCATCTATTTCGGACTCTCGGCCTCCTTTGTCGACGAAAAAGACAGCCTCATCGCGCCCGACCGATTCCTGCCGATTCCCGCCGGGACCGACTACACCTTCAAGGCACCCGCACTCAGAGGTTTCAAGTTCGTCTCTTCGCCCGACATCGACGAGAAAGAACCGATTCACCTGAATGATTTCCTCGGCGCACAACTGGTGTATCGCCCTGTTCCCTCGGGTGTTTCGTCCGCGAAGCGCACGCAACCGCTCCGAAACGACCTCACCTTCGATCTGTCCGGTCGCCGTTTGGTCAAAAATGCCCGTGGAACAGGAGCAGACGGCCACCGCTTGGTCATTGTCGACGGGAAATTGCAGCTGCAACCCTAAGTCCGCAATCGCCTCGCGAAGGTTACGCCTCTCGGTCTGGAGGCAACAAACGAAGGTCTAAAATAGTCTGTGTTGAACGGTGGACGGCGACTCGCCGATCCACCGTTTCGCCTACCAGCCACACAATGCCTCGCTCGTCGCAAACCACTGCGGCCGCCTGCTTCTCCAAAACGGAACGATGTCGGTCGGTGAGATAGTCACTCACCAGCCTCGTGCCCTTCGGCATGCCGAAAGGAGCAAAACGGTCGCCGGCGGCCACGCGCCGAATGCGGAGCTTGCCGACCACCGCATCGGCATCCATCGTAATCCGATCGGCCACGCGAGCCGGAACGAAGTCCTTCGGACGCAAATAGCTCCGCGCATCGAACGCCGGAAGGGGTGCCCGCTCCGCAGGTTGTAGCAGCAACCGATCGCCGTGCACTGCCGCGCAAATATCTCTCCCTTCGAAAAGCGCACCGCTACGAGCCGACAGCACCGCCACGGCCACTTCAGCGGTGAAACCTCGCTGCGATAAACGCTCGCGCACCCATTCTCGCCCCGCAGCACCGCGCCGCCGCACGGCATCGAGCGCAATGACCGCACGGTCACCGCCATTTTCCAGCCAACACTCCGCATCGAGGGCCGCAAGTCCCACCTCATAAACCGAAAGAGCGGCCTGCAAACGCTCGGTCGTTTCGCTTAACGTGGCGACCGAACGCGGGTTCAACGTGTGGAGCACGGGCAAAACACGATGACGCACGAAGTTGCGCCGAAACTGCGTGTCGGCGTTCGAACTATCTGTCACAAACGCCTGTCCCAACGCGTCCAGGAAAGCCAAAATCTCCGCTTTCCGCACTTTCAACCACGGCCGCCAGATCCCATCGGCGCGAACGGCGCGCATCGCCGCGAGCCCACGCAATCCCGAACCACGCAACAAACGCAACAACAGCGTTTCTGCCTGATCTTCGGCATGATGGGCCACAAAAATAGGGCCATCTAATTCCGAAAACCACGCATAGCGCAAGCGTCTCGCCGCCATTTCGAGACTTTCGCCCGAGGTCTGCGCCTCGTTGAGGGTATCAAAGTGGCGCACCCGCAACGGGATGTCGTGCCGCCGGCAAAAATCCCGCACGAAACGCTCGTCGCGCTCACTCTCCTCCCCACGAAGATGAAAATTCACGTGAGCAGCCGTGAAAGACAGCCCCAGCAATCGGAGCGCACAGGCCATCGCCACGGAATCGGCTCCGCCGCTCAGCGCACAATACAACGGGCGGTTCGCGCTCGTCTCGCGTGCTGCGAGAAAATCACGAACCGCCTGTAACAAAGGGGATTGTTTCCACTGATCTGTCGTATGATCTGTCATCGGCATCAATAAAAGAGAAGAAAAACACGGGCTTGCGGCCTGCTTTGCGCCCACGATCGAAGCTCGGTCGCACTCAATAGGACACTTGGCACTTCAAACCGAGTGCGCGCACGCGCTCCGCAATGCCGTCGAGCACCTCCGGCGCTGCCTTGCTCAGCCCCTTGGCCGGCGTATCCCGGTCGATGGTGTAAACATACACCTCTTCGGGCGCAATCAACCGCAACTTTTCCAACCAAGGTTCCACATACTCGTCGCCGGTGTTGTCAACCGACTTTCCGTCGTAACTTCCCGTCATGAAAAGCGACTGTATTTGCACCTTTCCTTCGAAGGCACACAGCCCTTTCACCAGTTCGTCCACATCGTATCTCACCTGTGGACGATCGACATGCGCAATGTAGTCGGGCGACACCGTGTCGAGCTTCAGAATGTTGTTGTCCACCCGCCGCAAGGCCGCAAAGACAGCCGGTCGTCGGCTGAAAGTCGCATTGCTCAGCACGCTGATTTTCGCTTCGGGGAAATAGGTATCGCGCAGCGCGATCGTATCCTCGATAATCCCCGCGAAATCAGGGTGCATGGTGGGTTCGCCGTTGCCGGCAAAGGTGATCACATCGGGACCGCGTCCGTCGCGCTGCATGCGTTCGAGGATGGATTCCAGCTCTTGCGCCACTGCAGCTCGGGTGGGGTAAGGCGAACGCGTGCGGTGGTCGCCGTTGAAGCCGCATTCGCAATAGATGCAATCAAATGTGCAGTATTTTCCATCGGCCGGCAGCAGGTTCACGCCCAGCGAAACACCGAGCCGACGACTGTGTACCGGGCCGAATATCGGCGAGGGAAAGAGTATCGTAGACATGTCTAATACGTACGTCAACCGCCTTTCCCCTTGCGAGCACAAGGAGAAACGACTTTTTGTTCTGTGGTTCCATCTCCACACCCCGGGGGATGCGGAGGTGCTCAATTCATTCCGGGAAGAACATCAGCAGTCGCTGCAGCGATTTCTCGTCTTGCCAGCTCCACCACCGGTCTTCCATGAGGTTTTTGAAGGCCAATTTCATGTCGTCGCGCACCTCCTTCTTCACCATCCGTTCTTTGGCCGGCACGATCTTGCCGCGCAGGGAGAAATAGTAGGTGCGTTTGAGCGGGAATCCCTTGTTGGCCCGCTGTTCGGTCCCGCTCAGGTCCATGAACACATCGGGCAAAGCTCCGCCCGAATCGAGCGAAACGAAAGGCAGGTCAGTCGAACCGGAGGTGAGTTCGCGATAGCGATCCATGTCGATCGTGGTGACACAGAGCAACTTGTTCACGCCCTGTGCGGCCACCACGCGTCCCATCGTCGCCCCCTCCACGCGCTCGTAGCGAATCGAGTCGTCGAACACAGCGCCGAGCACACTGGCATTGGCCACCTTGCGCACTTTGCCGTCGGCCGGATCAATGAAACACAGCGCCCCGTCGCGGTAGAGCACATTGGCTTTCGCCGTGACGAAGCGTCCAAAGGTTTGCAACACCTTGGCTTGGCGGAAGGTGGGAAACACCAACTGGCGATCGGTGCGCAAATCCTCTTGTGCCTGCTGCCCGAACGCCGGCAGCATCGACACCAGGACGAGGAAAAATGAGAATAGGACTTTCATAACTTTCGGTATAATGGAGCGTTGATATTTCGCCGAGCCGGTGCGCCCGCTGTGTCCTCCTTGCGTTGGCCGCAGCTCGGCCGATCGAATGCAGCCCGCGCCCACGACGGTCGGTTCGGGCAGAGGCGTCGAGCGGGCCGCGCCGCCTATTTTCGGGTCACTTCGTTGTAGCAGCAACGACACAACGGCTCGTAGGTTTGTTGCTCGCCGAGCATCACTTGTTTTTCTCCCGCCACGAGTCGATGGCTGAACTGCGCCAACCGCCCGCATCGCACACACACGGCGTGCACTTTGGTCACGTCTTCGGCCACGGCACACAAAGCCGGCATCGGTCCGAAGGGTTCGCCTCGGAAGTCCATGTCCAGCCCGGCCACGATGACGCGCTTGCCGTCGTCGGCCAACCGGCGGCACACGTCCACCAATTGCTCGTCGAAGAATTGCGCCTCGTCGATGCCCACCACATCGGCATGCACCGATCCCGTGAGGATCTCGGCGGCCGTGGCCACCGGTTGCGAATCGAGCGTACGCGCATCGTGCGACACGACCTCCTCTTCGCTGTAGCGCGTATCGATGGTAGGTTTGAAAATCACCACTTCCTGACGCGCGATGCGCGCACGCTTGATTCGGCGAATCAGTTCTTCGGTTTTACCGGAGAACATGCCGCCGCATATCGTTTCAATACGGCCTTCGCGAGGGAAATGTTCATTGTAAGGCATGACGGAAAAGACGATTAAGAGAATCCTCGACTCGACAGGACGACAGCCCTGCGAAGTCAAAGCAAAAGTACTGTTTTTTTTTGGTCGAACCAAGCAAAACGGCTAACTTCGCTCGAACATGAAATCAACTTCTTCGCCCCGTCCGCTGCGCGCCTGGTGGTTGGCCGCACGCCCCAAAACGTTGTCCGGTGCCCTGGTGCCGGTGGTCACCGGCGCCGCCTTGGCGTTCGCCGCCGCACGCTCCGGCCACGTCGCCGCTCTCCAGCCGCACGCAGCCGTTGCCGGCGGGCTTTGCGCGCTCTTCGCCGCGCTGATGCAAATCGCCTCCAACTTCATCAACGACCTCATCGACTACCGCCGCGGCGCCGACGGCAACGACCGTCTCGGACCGGAACGCGCCTGCGCACAGGGTTGGATCACTCCGCGCGCCATGATCCGCGGCATCGTCGGCATCCTCGTGCTGGCGGCGCTCACCGGTCTGGCCCTGGCCACCCTGCTTTTGTGCAGCCTCCCCATCCCGCCACTGACACTGCTCGCCGGCCTTGTGCTGACGGGCACCACCTGCATGGCAGGCGCCTTCCTCTACACCACCCACTTGAGTCGCCTCGCGCTGGGCGACGTCCTGGTCTTCGTGTTCTTCGGCATCGTCCCGGTGGTCGGCACCTTCTTCGCCCTCACCGGGCGTTTCACCGCCACGGCCTTCCTGCTCGGCATCGGCGTCGGCGCCATGGTCGACACCCTGCTCGTGGTGAACAACCTGCGCGACATCGACAACGACCGCCGAGTCGGGAAACGCACCCTCATTGTGCTCATCGGGCGACCGGCCGGCCATCGGCTCTATCTGCTGCTCGGTCTGCTCGCCATGGCCTGCACCTTCGCCACGGTCGTGCTCAACAGTTCCGAAGGCCTCTTCGGCGGCCTGCGCATGGGGGCGCTCCTACTTCTGTCGGCCATTTTCCTCGCGCTCCACGGCAAGAGCAGTCGCTATTTCGAAAGTCTGCCGCCCGGCCGCGAAATGAACGAAATGCTGGGCATCACCTCGCGCAACATGCTCTGCTTCGCCCTGATCACCGTCGTCGCCCTCCTGTGGATCGGGTGAATCGCGGAGGCCCCCTCCGCGGCAACGTAGAGAGGCCTGTGCCCTCACAATCGCCCCCACAACGCAGCGCACCGAACAAGAAGGGAAAACGCACACCGTGATGCCCACTCGACAGCGTCTGCCGGCAACGCGAATGCTTTGCGCAAAACACGGGAACAAACGCGCACAAACGGGCGACTTTTCCTCTCCCCTCCCCCACTTCGCGCACGACGATCGTCGGAAACAAGCACCTTCACACAGTCCGCTCTACGCGCGCGTACGTACGCGCGCCTCAGTTGGTTTTCTTTTTTCGCCTTCACCCCTTCACCCGCCCTCTACAAATCACTCTCAATCAGCGCACTACGGGTGAAGACTTTGTCATTTTCTTCTTCACACCGATCTTCTCCGAGCGACAGAATCATAAATAACAGCAAGCAATCGTTATTTCAGCAAAACAAAACACGCCAACTGCCGCTTCTCCCTCCGTTCCACCGGCGGTGAAGAAAAAAAACAAAAGCCTTCACACCTAACAAGCTATTGCACAAAGATTTATCGACACCCTGTGAAGGAGTGAAGAGGAAAAACGAAAACCGCCTGACGCGCACGCGCGAGAGAGGACGTTTTCTTCACACGGCGTGCATGCGAAATTTAACCTCTATACCCGATTCAAGAACACGGACACCGGCATAGAAAAAGTTTATGGTTCATCCGACATTTGGAGTGATGCGGGTCTAAAAAGAAGAAAACCGCTGAACAAATTGTATATTTGAATTAGCACCAACAAATATGCAGCTATAAACAGCAGTTTTCTATATCATGCTTGGGGATTGTATCACCACAAGTGTCTACGAGAGGAATACAATCATCTTACATATCGAAAGTAAACGAGCTCCGAAATGTTGTCCCCAATTCGGTCATACCCATTTGGGGAAGGTGGGTCAGGTCAAGGCGGCCTATGCTTTGGCCGGATTTTGGAAAAGGGTTAGATGCAAGAAGCTCGACATCAAGTATATCGCCACCGATCTCTCTGCCGCTTTCATCTCCTCCGTACTTGAAAACTGCCCGAACGCCGTGCAGGTCTTCGACCATTTTCATGTGGTCAAACTAATGAATGAGAAGTTGGACGAGATACGCAGGGCGCAATATAACATGGAAAAGGACATCAACAAGCGCAAAGTCTTGAAGGGGACGCGCTACCTGCTGCTGCGCAATGGAGCGGATATCTTCGACAAGGAGTACAAAACAAGGCTTGACAACGCCTTAGACATGAACAAACTGCTCTCACAGGCCTACTACCTCATAGAGCAGCTCAGAGAAATATGGATGCAGCCCAATAAACAAGCAGCCGAAAAGGTCATGCTCGATTGGGTGAAACAGGCGCAGGAGAGCAAAGTGCCGCAGTTGATGAAAATGGCCGTCACGATCATGGCTTATAGAACCGGTATTCTGGCCTGGTACGACTGCCCCATATCGACCGGGAAAGCGGAGGGGATCAACAATAAGATAAAGGTGATGAAGAGAGTGCCCTCTGGTTTTAGGGATGAAAGGTGTATTCATCTAAGGTTATATGCAATGCACGATTGCCGCATCACTCCAAATGTCGGATGAACCTGAATTTTTCCTCCACTTTGCCTTCCCGCGTACGCGCGCGCGTCAGGAGGTTTTCGTTTTTAGCCTTCACCTCTTCACCTGTATGCCGCAATTGGTTGTGGCACAGCGCGTAAAGGGTGAAGGCTTTTTGTTTTTAGGTTCACGGTGGTGATGGTGGGGTTCACTGCGGTGATGAGATGAAGTTTACGGCGGATGAAATCGGGTGTTTTGTGTTAATGTGTTGATTGTGAGGATGTTGTGTATTTTGTGAAGGCTTTTGCTCGTTTTCCTTCACCCCTAACGCTTTGGTGTACAGTGGATTACGAAGGGTGGGTGAAGCGGTGAAGGCAATAAACGAAAACCTCCTGACGTGTAGGTGTGTGCGGGTGTTCGCGTACTCGCGTACGCGCGTATTGCGCGAGAGTGCGCGCGATCGTGCGTTTATTGGGGAGGAAGATGGAAAAGTGGGGAGGAATGAGAAAGAAAGTGGGGGAGGGAGGTGAAGGGTGAGGGGGAATGAAGGGCGGAAAGGAAATCAATGGAAATATGAAGGTGGGGTAGAGGATGAAGAAAGGGAAAAACCGAATCGGAAAAGTATTCACGCTGTGCGAAAAGAGGAGTGCAGGGAAAATAAAGGGTGAGATCTCTCGAAAAATCGTCCGAAGTCTGATCCAAAACGAGGAAAGACGAGAAAAAAGTGGACTTCACAGGGCAAAAAACGAGTGCGTGCTCTCGAAAAATCGCCCGAAATCGGGTTCGAAACGGGGAAAAGCGGGAAAAACGGAGATTTGGGAGCGAAAAAGGTGGGGCGGGGGAGAGGCGAAAAAATGGGATTTACTGCCGATTTTGCAATGCTATGAAGTGACAAAATGAGCGCAAATGAATTTTTCTCGCATTTTTTTTCGGCGATCTCTTGCAGGGAATGCAGAAATGCCCTACCTTTGCACTCGCAATCGGGAAGCAACGCTCTTGCAAGAGAGGGTTACGCTCTGAAAGCGACGAGGCAGCGAAAGCGCTGCTGTGATCTTTGAAAGTCTTACATAACAGATTGTAGAGAAGTACAAGGAACAATCGATCATGAAGCTTTCTTTCTTTCGGGAAAGAAGTTGCTTCGGGTAAAATGAATTGTACCGTCAAATTCTACTCCTAAACAAAATAAAGGATACAGGAACCTGAGCGATAAAAACAGAAAACAAACAAATATCATATTTACAATGAAGAGTTTGATCCTGGCTCAGGATGAACGCTAGCTACAGGCTTAACACATGCAAGTCGAGGGGCAGCGGGTTGAAAGCTTGCTTTCAATGCCGGCGACCGGCGCACGGGTGCGTAACGCGTATCAAACCTGCCTCATACTCGGGGATAGCCTTGCGAAAGTAAGATTAATACCCGATGTTGTTGCTTTCTCGCATGGGAGAGTAACCAAAGATTTATCGGTATGAGATGGTGATGCGTCCGATTAGGTAGTAGGCGGGGTAACGGCCCACCTAGCCTTCGATCGGTAGGGGTTCTGAGAGGAAGGTCCCCCACACTGGAACTGAGACACGGTCCAGACTCCTACGGGAGGCAGCAGTGAGGAATATTGGTCAATGGGCGAGAGCCTGAACCAGCCAAGTAGCGTGCAGGATGACGGCCCTCCGGGTTGTAAACTGCTTTTAGTTGGGAATAAAAAAAGGGACTTGTCCCTTCTTGTATGTACCTTCAGAAAAAGGACCGGCTAATTCCGTGCCAGCAGCCGCGGTAATACGGAAGGTCCAGGCGTTATCCGGATTTATTGGGTTTAAAGGGAGCGTAGGCGGATTGTTAAGTCAGCGGTTAAAGGGTGTGGCTCAACCATGCATTGCCGTTGAAACTGGCGATCTTGAGTGCAGACAGGGATGCCGGAATTCGTGGTGTAGCGGTGAAATGCTTAGATATCACGAAGAACTCCGATCGCGAAGGCAGGTGTCCGGGCTGCAACTGACGCTGAGGCTCGAAAGTGTGGGTATCAAACAGGATTAGATACCCTGGTAGTCCACACAGTAAACGATGTATACTCGCGGTTTGCGATAGACAGTAAGCCGCCAAGCGAAAGCATTAAGTATACCACCTGGGGAGTACGCCGGCAACGGTGAAACTCAAAGGAATTGACGGGGGCCCGCACAAGCGGAGGAACATGTGGTTTAATTCGATGATACGCGAGGAACCTTACCCGGGCTTGAACTAACGGTGACGAATCTAGAGATAGATTTTTCTTCGGACACCGTTGGAGGTGCTGCATGGTTGTCGTCAGCTCGTGCCGTGAGGTGTCGGCTTAAGTGCCATAACGAGCGCAACCCTTCTCCTCGGTTGCCATCGGGTAATGCCGGGCACTCCGTGGACACTGCCATCGTAAGATGTGAGGAAGGTGGGGATGACGTCAAATCAGCACGGCCCTTACGTCCGGGGCTACACACGTGTTACAATGGGGGGTACAGAAGGCCGCTACCCGGCGACGGGATGCTAATCTTTAAAACCTCTCTCAGTTCGGATCGGAGTCTGCAACCCGACTCCGTGAAGCTGGATTCGCTAGTAATCGCGCATCAGCCATGGCGCGGTGAATACGTTCCCGGGCCTTGTACACACCGCCCGTCAAGCCATGAAAGCCGGGGGTGCCTGAAAGCCGTGACCGCAAGGGTCGGCCTAGGGTAAAACCGGTGATTGGGGCTAAGTCGTAACAAGGTAGCCGTACCGGAAGGTGCGGCTGGAACACCTCCTTTCTGGAAGCTCACACCATGGGTTTCTGTTCCGAGTTTAGGTGGAACTTGACAAAGTAAAGGTATGATTCGCTCGACCTTAAGAGCGATTGACCTGTACTTCTCGCATGATGTTATGAAACCATAGAGAAAGATGAAGCCGGGCCGACCGGTGGTGGTCACACCTTTGTGAGGTCGACCGCACGGTTCGTTCTCCGCCCCGCGGATTTTTTCTGCCAGTCCTATAGCTCAGTTGGTTAGAGCGCCACACTGATAATGTGGAGGTCGGCAGTTCAAATCTGCCTGGGACTACGAAGGGGGATTAGCTCAGCTGGCTAGAGCACCTGCTTTGCAAGCAGGGGGTCAACGGTTCGAATCCGTTATTCTCCACTTCGCTTCACTCGATGAAGCAAGAGATCTTTGACATATTGAACACGCAACATGAAGTATTGATGATGTGCGTAAACGACGTAAACGAGTTTACTCGTCTACGGGTCTACGAAACTCACAATACTCCCAAGTAGTAATACAAAGGTAAACGAAGTACAGCTTTAAGTAGTTCTGCCGCCGACGCTCTTAATTGAGTAGTTCGGTTCGGAAGAGAAAGTACAAAAGGGCGTACGGTGGATGCCTAGGCTCTTACAGGCGATGAAGGACGTGATAAGCTGCGATAAGCTGTGGGAAGGTGCAAATGACCGTTGATCCGCAGATTTCCGAATGGGACAACCCGGCAGGTTGAAGACCTGTCATCCTGCTAAGCAGGAGGCTAACGAGGGGAACTGAAACATCTTAGTACCCTCAGGAAAAGAAAATAACAATGATTCCCCCAGTAGTGGCGAGCGAACGGGGAAGAGCCCAAACCGTGGAGGTCTCGGCCTTCACGGGGTTGTAGGACCACGCCATTGGACTTGGTTCGATTAGAGGAACGTTTTGGAAAGAACGACCATAGAGAGTGACAGTCTCGTACTCGACAATCGAATCGGCCATAGTGGTATCCTGAGTAGGGCGGGACACGTGAAATCCTGTCTGAATCCGGCGGGCCCATCCGCCAAGGCTAAATACTCGTAAGAGACCGATAGCGAACCAGTACCGTGAGGGAAAGGTGAAAAGCACCTCTGTCAGAGGAGTGAAAAAGTTCCTGAAACCGTACGCCTACAAGCGGTCGGAGCATCTTTATGATGTGACGGCGTGCCTTTTGCATAATGAACCTACGAGTTGCCGTCGTCGGCAAGGTTAAGCGCAATGATGCGCGCAACCGAAGCGAAAGCGAGTCTGAATAGGGCGCATAGTCGGCGGTGGCAGACGCGAAACCAAGTGATCTACCCTTGTCCAGGTTGAAGTCCCGGTAACACGGGATGGAGGACCGAACCGATAAGCGTTGAAAAGCTTCCGGATGAGGTGAGGGTAGGAGTGAAAGGCCAATCAAACTTGGAGATAGCTCGTACTCCCCGAAATGCATTTAGGTGCAGCCTCGGGCGTTCCCTGTGTGAGGTAGAGCGACTGATTGGATGCGAGGGCTTCACCGCCTATCAAGTCCAGACAAACTCCGAATGCACACAGGCTAAGCCCGGGAGTGAGGGCGTGGGTGCTAAGGTCCACGCCCGAGAGGAGAAGAATCCTGATCACCGGCTAAGGCCCCGAAATCCGGGCTAAGTTAAACTAACGAAGTGTGGTCCCCGTGACAGCTAGGATGTTGGCTTGGAAGCAGCCATTCATTCAAAGAGTGCGTAACAGCTCACTAGTCGAGGGACTGTGCATGGATAATAATCGGGTATGAAGCCCGGTGCCGAAGCCGTGGGATGTCTTAATGACATCGGTAGGGGAGCATTCATGCGGCCTTGAAGCCCAAGGGACGACCTTGGGTGGAGCTTCATGAAAAGCAAATGTAGGTATAAGTAACGATAAAGAGTGTGAGATGCACTCTCGCCGAAAGACTAAGGTTTCCGGGGCAACGTTAATCGGCCCCGGGTCAGTCGGGACCTAAGGCTCATCCTAATGGAGAGGCCGATGGCAGAAACGGTTAATATTCCGTTACTATCCTTTGGGGCGATGTGGAGACGGAGAAGTGACACTTCCGCGGGCTGACGGAATAGCCCGTTAAAGATCGTAGGCGCCGACGAGGGCAGGCAAATCCACCCTCTGAGCTGAAAGTCGACAGTATGCAGCGTCTTCGGACAATGCAATAGTGAAGGTAAGCATACTCCCGAGAAAATCCGCTAAGCTTAACCCATTGGATACCCGTACCGCAAACGGACACACGTAGTCGGGTAGAATATACTAAGGCGCTTGGAAGATTCATGGTTAAGGAACTAGGCAAATTGACCCCGTACGTTCGCAATAAGGGGTCCTCGTCGCAAGGCGAGGCGCAGAGAATAGGTCCAGGCAACTGTTTAACAAAAACACAGGGCTGTGCAAAATCGAAAGATGAAGTATACAGTCTGACACCTGCCCGGTGCCGGAAGGTTAAGAGGAGAGCTCAGAGGCAACTCGAAGGTTTGAATTGAAGCCCCGGTAAACGGCGGCCGTAACTATAACGGTCCTAAGGTAGCGAAATTCCTTGTCGGGTAAGTTCCGACCTGCACGAATGGTGTAATGATCCGGACACTGTCTCAACCATGATTCCAGTGAAATTGTAGTATCGGTGAAGATGCCGATTACCCGCGATGGGACGAAAAGACCCCGTGAACCTTTACTATAGCTTAACGTTGTAACCGGGCAGTCGATGTGTAGGATAGGCCGGAGACTTAGAAGCGGGCACGCCAGTGTTCGTGGAGTCGCTGTTGAAATACGGCCCTTCGGCTGTCTGGTTCCTAACTCCCTTGATGGGAGGACCGCGTTTGGTGGGTAGTTTGACTGGGGTGGTCGCCTCCAAAAGCGTAACGGAGGCTTCTAAAGGTGCCCTCAGGCCGATTGGTAACCGGCCGTAGAGTGTAATGGCAAAAGGGCGCTTGACTGAGAGACCTACAAGTCGATCAGGTGCGAAAGCAGAGCATAGTGATCCGGTGGTTCCGTATGGAAGGGCCATCGCTCAAAGGATAAAAGGTACTCCGGGGATAACAGGCTGATCCCTCCCAAGAGCTCATATCGACGGAGTGGTTTGGCACCTCGATGTCGGCTCGTCACATCCTGGGGCTGGAGAAGGTCCCAAGGGTTGGGCTGTTCGCCCATTAAAGTGGCACGCGAGCTGGGTTCAGAACGTCGTGAGACAGTTCGGTCTCT
>ERZ1699231.69-NODE-69-length-38000-cov-4.220315_pt1 | contig 38000 bp, 30 predicted proteins | sample MGYA00581551_ERZ1699231 | MGnify/ENA primary metagenome ERZ1699231 (study PRJEB42319, sample SAMD00040326) | human oral metagenome | material: saliva | host: Homo sapiens | study: EMG produced TPA metagenomics assembly of PRJDB4115 data set (Metgenomic analysis of... | reverse complement strand
GCTATGAATGGGATAAGAACAAAAGAGTTGGATAATAAAGTCACAGCTCGCTCTCGCGCCTCGAAAACTATTCTAGACTTTAAAATCGGACTTGAGACAACCACTAAAAAGGCCAAAGTAAAAACTCTGTAGGTGAGTGCGTCATTTAGCAAAGCTGAAAAAAATATCCAGAGAAGAAACAGGATATATTTAGCGGAGGAAATTTGTAGCCTATCTCCCCTCATATTTAATAAGAGAACATATCCTCCAAAACAGAGAGCTCCAAGCAAATATACAATATCTCCACCTCTAAAAGGTGGTATTGTTATTGCATATAATGATGCTATCCAAAATATATAAAATACTAATTCTCTATTCAATCTAAACACAGTCTTCATTATTTCAAACTCGTTTTAGAATATCTAAAAGGAAAAGACCTGCAATATAGTTCCTGGAAACTTTTTCAACATTCTCCACCATTGACTCATAATCAGCTTCGCGTATAGCCTGACCAACTTGGTCTAGTCGGTCAACCAAAATACCGATTCTATACTTAGAAACGAAAAATGCCATTGCACTTTTGCTCCAAACAATCACAGGCTTACCACAAGCTAAATATAAAGAGAGTTTATGTGAAGCGATTATGCGAAGATACTCACCATAGTAACCAGCACATTCATCACTACTCTCGCCGTCCCAAACTAGTCCCCAAGCCCCTTCAACACCTTCGATATCGTTTGGCTTAAAACTTCCTTTATAAAAGATAGATCGGGTATCAGCAAATGGACAATCTGCTCCATATAAGAAAAGCATATAGTCCAGTTCTCTGTCCGATAAATTCCTCAAGAAAAGACTTTTATGTAGATTTCCAGCAAAGACAACTGTATTCGAGGGAGGTACAACCTTGCCACTCCTCCCCTCTGATTTAATGAGATATGGGAATACTTCCAACACTTCATACTCCATTTCTGAGCTAAGTTGTGACTTGAAAAGTTCCTTCATTGATGGAGTATGAACGATTAACTTCTTAAAGGCCCAAAGCGCACCTTTCTCACTTACCGTCAAGTGACCATGTGCTCTGAGAGAATTTAAATCATGAACAACAGCAATGCAATAGAACTTAGCACGCATTATCCAAGCAAAAAAACAATTCACCACCAAAGGTAAGAAAGGATATTGAATTAAGAGCTTAGAACCTTTGGGTAAGCTAAGTAAAAGATGTGCAAAAGCAATTGTTCTCGTAATTAACGAGATTAGTCGACCATTATTATTATATTCAACAAACTCCTCAACAAAGCCACTTTCTAATGCCAAGCGTCTGACATCAGCCGGCGCCTTACTTCCTGCAGTGAGAAACTGTGCCTCAGCTCGTGTCGCTTTAAAAGTTACTAGAATCTTTTTCATTTGAAATAGTTCATTGCAGACCGAATAACTGGCGCCATATCATAATACCGATATTCGGCAAGTCGTCCACCAAAAATAACATTCTCGAGACTTGCAGCTTTTTTTTGATAACGAGCCAACAACATTGAATTGCGCTCGTCGTTTACAGGATAATAAGGTTCCATTCCTTGGCACCATTCAGTACTATACTCTCGGCTGATCACGCTGATTGGAACTTTATACAGATCCTCACCAAACATCTCAAAATGCTTATGTTCAATGATTCTTGTATAAGGTACCTCTTTGTCTGTATAATTTACAACGGCATTGCCTTGAACGTTCGGACAATTGAGTATTTCTGTTTCAAAGCGAACTGTTCTATACTCTAAGCAACCGAATTCAAAGTCAAAATACTGGTCTATACTGCCCGTATAAACAATTTGCTTAGCCACAGAATCCCAATGAGCACGATCGGTAAAATAGTCAGTACTTAACTTAACCTCTACATTCTGAAGCAGAGCCTCTAACAATTTGTTATAACCTCCAATTGGGATGCCTTGATAGCGATCTGCAAAATAATTGTTATCATAAACAAATCTGAGTGGCAAACGCCTAATGATAAACTCAGGAAGTTCTATACACTGGCGCCCCCATTGCTTCTCCGTATACCCTTTAATCAACTTTTGATATATATCATCACCAACCAGTAACCTTGCCTGCTCTTCTAAATTTGTAGCAGTTTCTTTCCCATTCAAAGCTAACTCTCGTCTAACATTCTCTCTTTGACTTTCTATTATACGCAAAGCCTCTTCCGGCAAAGTCACATCCCACATTTGCCGAAACGTATTCATGTTGAACGGCAAATTATACAACTCGCCTCTATAATAGGCCAAAGGCGAGTTGGTATACCGATTGAAGGAAACAAGGGAGTTTACAAATGTCCAAACCTCTTCGTCATTGGTATGAAAAATATGAGCTCCATATTTGTGAACATTTATTCCTCCAATGTTTTCGCAATAAACATTCCCTCCTACATGATCCCGTTTGTCAATTACGAGGCATTTTTTACCTTGCTTCTGGGCAAGGTAAGCAAAAGTAGAACCAAAAAGTCCTGCCCCTACTATCAAAAAATCGTATTCCATTCTATTTTTCGGCAATGTATTGTTTTACACGATTAGGAAACAACTCTCTTATTGCTGCCCGAACTCGTTTAGGAAGGCAACGACCAAGCTTCTTGTAAACGGATTGTTGTCTTGGTACAGAGTTAGGATACTTGGTCGGACGATCAAGCAACTTTACTGTTTCTTTTTCAACCCAGTCCAAGACGGACTCGACCTTTTCATAAGCAACTTTTAAATCTTGTGCTCCCTGTTGTACTTGTTTTCGGCATTCATCAGCATAACGGAGTAAAAGACTCTCTTCATTTAGGCTATCTCGCTGTGGTCCAAATGCGAAGTGAGCACACAAGACATCTGCATTTATAAAATTACCTCGCTTCAATCTGGTTGGATAAATACAAGACAAGAATTCTTCATCGTCCCCTTCTACCTGTCCAGAAATCTTTGCTAAATCCTTACCAAACCAAATGATGCAGTTAATAGAAAAACGCGTCATAGCCATCGGCATCTCGCCCATTTTTAATTCTTGCGTCTTTCCACAACTCAACTTTGTGTCTAGAAACCAGTTGTGCAGTTCGGAAGCAAAACGTCCATCGAAGCACAAAATGGGATGAGCGCACTGGCTGTTATAGTATTTATCTAATTTAAGTTTCCCATTGACCTGCAACAAATAGGTACATAACGCATTATTAATAACCAATGGAGAAACCAAAAAAGCCTCGGGATGAGAGAGTCGAAAATCAAGCATGGCTTCAAAAAAACCAGGTTGAATCCAGACCAAATCGTCATCCATCTTGACATAGATAGTTTTTTCATCACAACATTCCCGATAGAAGGCATTAATTGATGCTATTCCATTCACAACTCCATCTGGCTGCCAAATCAATCTTATTTTAGGAAAGACCTTTGCCAATTCTTCAAAGAAAGCTGTATCTAGCTTATCCAGTGTATTAACCCAAATATCATATCGATCAACAATCGGCGATGAAAGCACAAAAGGCAGCAAACAGCGCATATAGCGACGACGACCAGCGGCAGTGTTAACGACAACTTTATATCCCGAATACATAATTATTTTTTTGAACGAAGAAACATCAGTAAAGTTAGCCACAACGGTGAATTTCCGAGCATTAAAAGGCGTAATCGAAAATCTGTTGCAACAAATGCAGTTTTATGGCCGTAGAGCTCAAGACTCTTAAACAGGAGACAAGCATACCCGTATGCCTCTTTTATCCCGTTGCCTCCTTTAATACACTGCGAAACTGCATGCAGCAAAGCAGAATAATACTCCTTACAATCTAATTCATATTGCTCTGGAGATTTATAGGGTAACAATTGACTCTGCTCAAAAATTCTCTTTGAAATATCAGCTATAACCGAAGGATTTGTATATTTACGACCTAATCTTTCTCCTTCATGCTGGACATAATTGTAATAAGGAACTCCTATTGTGGCTGCGGAATTTACATAGCGCATGAATTCAAGATTAAACAGATAGTCCTCAAAATAATGCAGTCCTTCAACGAATTGGATATGATGATTATGAAGAATACTGCGTTTAAAGAACTTCGCAATGGGCGTAAAAAACAAATAATCCCTTTTAAGATCACAATAAAATTGCCCTAATTGCCCATGATTGTAAAATCCGCTTCTAAGAAAATGACGATGCTCCGGATCGTCTTTGGGAAAATTGCGATATCCTTGTACAACGAAATCTACTTGCACTTGGCAAACTACATCAGCAAAATCCGCCAGATAGCCTTCATCATAAAAATCGTCTGCATCTAAGAAATTTACATACTCCCCTTGAGCAACTTCCAAACCAACATTACGTGCCTTTCCTACCCCCGCATTCTTTTGATGAACCACACGAATATTATTAGGGTATTTAGCTGCATAACAATCACACAACTCACCACTATTATCTGTACTTCCATCATTAACTAAGACTATCTCCCAAAGGCTAGGGTGTGAAATAGCGAAACTCTGCTGCGTTACGCTCTCAACTCCTCTCTTTAGGAACGCAGCAGCATTATGAACGGGAATAATTACTGTTACAAGTCTTTTCATAGCCGCTCCTCGTTAATATCTATTAAAAATAGACCTTATATAAAGTCGTTCCTGTCGACTTAACCCCAAAAAATAAACCAGAATAATCCAGATTACAGCATAGATAAGCGTAAAAGTAATCGCACCGAGAACCGAATTATCAACGAAGCTCAACAAAGCCAAAGCAACAGGGATTGATAATAGAACTACAAAACCAACAGGAAGCAACATGTGTGTAAGCAAAAGCTTTCCATTTAAAGAAGCAACCTGAACAGCATAATGCCCTCTAACGAAGCAAATCAAATACTCAATTACTACTGTCGTCCATATCGCAGGCATTGGATCTTTAAAGAATTGTGTCGCCCCCCAAAAAACAGGGAATACAACAAAAAAGAGTATGTCAGGAATCAACAGAAATTTGGTAATATGTTTCGAGGCAAGCGCTCCAGTCTTCATTGGTTCGAAGCCAATATATAGAATGGCTAACGTAGAAAAGGCTCTTGAAATCTCAGTTGCATATGGTGGAACTTTACCAAGCCAAAAAGACATTATCAAGGGAGTGTATGCGTAAAATGGAATCAGTACCAACAGGACTGCAAAGACGTTAAGTTTACTGCCTAAAAAAATCAACTTTTGATACTTTGCAAATTCGTTAGCTGCATATAATTTTGTAATCTGAGGGGCAATCGCCTTGTTTACATTCGCTCCAAAAGAAAGGATGGAAAGTTTCAATTGCGATGCAATATTATGAACAGCCGTAATCGCCACACCAAAGGAAATGTTATACGCGATCGACAACCCCTCATACAATACGGATTGTAACAACCCGGAGAGGCTACTTACACCGGCAAATTTGCCCATGTCCTTCAATAGCGCAATGTTCAGTGAAAAATGATAACGAGATTCCTCAAACTGGATATGACAGTAAACCTAAAAAAAGGCGCGTATGAGTAATGCGACGCCCGCCATAAAAATTGAGTAGTATATAAGACGTTCTGAATGAAATAAACTTAGGCAATACGCTGCGCCGCAATTAAGTAGAACCTGAATTACAGAAATAGCAGCAAATGCATTCATCTTTTCGTGAGCTATTATCAGAGCGTTGTAGGGAACGCTTAACAAACTCACCAAACAAGTCAAAACAGAAAGTTGGTAAACCCAAAATGCAGCTTCGATACTCTCCCTCGGAATTTTTATAGTATTATACAACATCCAAACCCCACCGACCTCCAATAATATCGCAGTAATAATTGAGATGATTATGATGAGATTTAGTGCCGTACAGAAAACCGCGTTCGCATCCCCTTCCTTCTTTCCAAATTCAAAAGTAATAAAACGCTGCACGGCACTAGTGGCACCACCACCAAAGATACTAACAACGTTTACAACGCTGCCGACGATCCCTTAAACTCCATAATCGTTTACACCTAGATTTTCAAGAGTTAATCGAGTTGCGTATAAGTTTATCCACATGGTAAATAGCATCCGTACATAAAGAAGTACGGAGTTCTTTGCCATCAATCTTTTATTAAGAACCTCTCCCATGTGCGCTTTATATCACTATACTATTATACAGATAGACATACGTTTAACGAGACCACAAAATAATTTCATGAGTACAGTTTCTTTTCGTATGAGCGTATAGAAAAGCACCTTAAACAGCAAACAACTATCTAAGTAACAACGGATTACAATTAATCTACGAATAAAGCTCGCTGCCATCATTGATGTTATACGAACTACCATAGTGCAAAGGTAACATTATAATTTGACAATCAAGTGCCCCCCGCACTTTTTAATACATAGGTGAGTACAAATTATGGTTCATCCGACATTTGGAGTGATGCGGCAATCGTGCAGTGCATATAACCTTAGGTGAAAGTACCTTTCATCCCTAAAACAATAGGCAACCCTCTTCATCACCTTTATCTTATTGTTGGTTCCCTCTACTTTCCCGGTCGATATGGGGCAGTCGTACCACGCAAGAATTCCGGTTCTGTACGCCATGATCGTGACGGTCATTTTCATCAACTGTGGCACTTTGCTCTCCTGCGCCTGTTTCACCCAATCAAGCATGACATTTTCGGCTGTTTGTTTATTGGGCTGCATCCATATCTCTCTGAGTTGCTCTTTGAGGTAGTTGGCCTGTGAAATAGGTTTGTTCATATCCAAGGCATTGTCAAGCCTTGTCCTCTTTTGCCCGTCGAAGATATCCGCTCCATTGCGCAGCAGCAGGTAGCGCGTCCCCTTCAATACTTTGCGCTTGTTGATGTCCTTTTCCATGTTATATTGCGCCCTGCGTATCTCGTCCAACTTCTCATTACCAGTTTGACCACATGAAAATGGTCGAAAACATGCACGGCCTTCGGGCAGTTTTCAAGTACGGAGGAGATGAAAGCGGCAGAGAGATCGGTGACGATATACTTGATGTCGAGCTTCTTGCATCTGACCCTTTTCCAAAATCCGGCCAAAGCATCGGCCGCCTTGCCCTGACCCACATAGAGAATCCACCCGCTCTTGAGGTCAACGACAATGGTCTTGTACACATGCCCTTTTCGAACGGCAAACTCGTCTATGCCGATGCTGTCCACTCCCTCAAGAGAGGGCGGAGCATAATGACACTCAAGATGATGAGTGTGAATCTCTTTGATCGTGTCCCACGACACACCCAAAAGATGGGCTGGGTCTTTGAGGGTCATCCCCCTCAATAGATCGACCACATACCTGGCAAAGCGACGAGTGTAGCTGTGACTGCCCGGGGCAAAGACTATCCGTTCCTGACAATCATAATCACAATCCGCACACTTGCACTTCTAGCGACGGACTTTCTTACGCAGAATTACCTTTTTGCCACCGATCGGAAGGCTGATAAAGTCGCGAGTGCGAAAGCCATTCTTCACCAAATGGGGATGACCACACTAGGGACAGCATTTCGGAGCTTGTTTACTTTCAATATGTAAGATAATTGTATTACCTTTGTATTCCTCACGCAGGCAATTGTGTTGATACAATCCCCAAGCAGATATAGAAAACTGCTGTTCATAACTGTATATTTGTTGCTGGCAATACAAACACACAAAATGTTCGGCAATTTTCGTTTTTTCAACCCAATCTCTCCAAATGTCGAATGAACCAATTCAATTTCATGTTCATGATTTAGATCAAACTTGTACTGGTACTCAGAAAGAGTGGGCTTGTTGAATATCTGAAGATGTTTGTCAATAGTGCCAAGAGCCGTGCTCAAGGTATGATTGATAAGTACGTTACTCCTTATCTAAAATATACAGAGGAGCAGATCGAAAATGTATAAGAAATGCAATTATATCTATTACCTCTAGTAAACATGATTAGAAATGAAGACGAAAACAGCTTTGATTGCTAGCATAAAGAAAATTATAACTTCACTAAATACTACTCGGGGGCAGCTAAGTATAATTATTGCATTTTTAAGTGTAGGTTTCTGGGCTGGTTGCTATTATAAGGAAACGATTATGATACGATCGCAAATAAAAGAAAGAGAAGAGTGGTTTAGCAATTGGCATAAACAAGAAGATCAATATCGAGAAGAGATATTCGACCTGAGAAGAGAAATAATCAACCTGGAAAAAGATAAGTAGAAATCTAGTTTAGATTAAGGTAATGAATAGAAAGAAACATCATTCAATCATTGAGCTTGTAGAACAGGCAAGACTGCAGTCGCAGATAAATCAAAATCTTGCTAATGAACTAATTCAGAGTATAGAAGAAGAAAAGAAAAGGAATAACGCCTCTTTTCTTTTGGTGATTAAAACTCTTCTAGTGATCTGTTTGGCACTATTAATCGCTCTATTTCTGATATTAGATAGGAATAATGCCTTAGAAGAAGATCTTACTTCTAACCAGAATCTTGTAAACCTCTTAGAACAACGAGATTCAACCTTCACAAGAATGCTTGGAATGGATACCCTTCTTGTATATAGAGTTAAGAATGGAAAACCTGTAACGTATAAGGAGCTTGATCAAGCCAATGATTCGTTGTCTAGTTGCTTAGATTTGATTCTTAATAGGTATCCAATACATATAAAACATCTGGATAGTACCTATCAAATAGAAGCCACTGCAATAGACTCTGCATTACTTCTCTTACCTATGTATAGAGATATGATCAAATACGATAAGCGAAATAAAGAATGGATTGTTACTCGATTGCATCTTACCAAAAGATGACTATCTACAGTTTGGCATGATAGGCTGTGTCCTCATATCCTCAAGTAAATATGGTTCATCCGACATTTGGAGTGATGCGGCAATCGTGCAGCGCATATAGCCTTAGCTGAAAATACCTTTCACCCCTAAAACCATAGGCCACTCTCTTCATCACCTTTATCTTATTGTTGATCCCTCAACTTTCCCGGTCGATATGGGGCAGTCGTACCAGGCCAGAATACCGGTTCTATAAGCCATGATCGTGACGGCCATTTTCATCAGCTGCGGCACTTTGCTCTCCTGCGCCTGTTTCACCCAATCGAGCATGACCTTTTCGGCTGCTTGTTTATTGGGCTGCATCCATATCTCTCTGAGTTGCTCTTTGAGGTAGTTGGCCTGTGAAATAGGTTTGTTCATGTCTAAGGCATTGTCAAGCCTTGTTTTGTACTCCTTATCGAAAATATCCGCTCCATTGCGCAACAGCAGGTAGCGCGTCCCCTTCAAGACTTTGCGCTTGTTGATGTCCTTTCCCAGGTTATATTGCGCCCTGCGTATCTCGTCCAACTTCTCATTCACCAGTTTGACCACATGAAAATGGTCGAAGACATGCACGGCCTTCGGGCAGTTTTCAAGTACAGAGGAGATGAAAGCGGCAGAGAGATCGGTGGCGATATACTTAATGTCGAGCTTCTTTCGTCTGACTCTTTTCCAAAATCCGGCCAAAGCATCGGCCGCCTTGCCCTGACCCACATGGAGAATCCGACCGCTCTTGAGGTCAACCACAATGATCTTGTACACATGCCCTTTTCGGACGGCAAACTCGTCTATGCCTATGCTGTCACTCCCTCAAGAGAGAGCGGAGCATAGTGACACTCAAGATGATGAGTGTGAATCTCTTTGATAGTGTCCCACGATACGCCCAAAAGATGGGCTGTGTCTTTGAGGGTCATCCCCTTCAATAGATCGACCATATACCTGGCAAAGCGACGAGTGTAACTGTGACTGCCCGGGGCAAAGGATATCTGTTCCTGACAATCATAGTTATAATCTGCACACTTACACTTGTAGCGGCGGACTTTCATACGCAGAATTACCTTTTTGCCTCCAATCGGAAGGCTGATAAAGTCGCGAGTGCGAAAACCATTCTTCACCAAATGGGCATGACCGCACTTGGGACAGTATTTCGGAGATCGTTTACTTTCGATATGTAAGATGATTGTATTACCTTTGTATTCCTCTCGTAGACACTTGTGATGATACAATCCCCAAGCATGATATAAAAACAGCTGTTCATAACTGTATGTTTGTTGGCGCAAATTCAAATATACAATTTGTTCAGCGGTTTTCTTCTTTTTAGAAGGTCATCACTCCAAATGTTGGATGAACCAAATGCATACTTTGGCTCCTGTTATTTGTGTTTCCATCTCAAATGTAGTTTTTAAGAGTTGAAGTTTATGATTTTATTAAGCTCGGATTGTGTATCCTCTACTCTATTCTTGTTTAACGGAATACCAATCATGTAGACTTGAATCTCAGTAGTTGCGAGACAACTATTTATACTTATTTCTCGACAACAAAAATCACTGAATGGATAGATTAGCAAGGCCTGCTTTTTATTCATACCATTCATCGAACAATAAGCAAGCAATTGATGTAAATCATGACGGAATGTATTTTTGAGCTCTTCGCTGTTATTGTTCCAATTAAATAGATGACTCTTGTATTTTGCGTCAACCACAAATTGTTCATCTCCCTTCTGAATAATCATATCTGGTTCCAAGTAGTTAATCGCCCAGGATGGACGTTCGCTCACACGAATACCATAATGAGGATTATTCACAGGCCTTGCCCCTTTCTTTTTAGAGACATCGGTCAATAAATACTGAACAAATCTCTCAAAGAAAACAGCATAATCGATACGCCATGCGAATTTCTCATTAGATCTATTGGATAAGATACTATTGGCTAATTCTTTAATTTGTTTGATGATTGAAGGGTCTGAAACTCTGATCTTTATATTATCTGTTGGACTACAAGCTTTATCTCGCAGTTTGATCTTCATCCTAGCTATCTGTGATGAATAGATCGCACGGGTTCTAAGTGGCGTACGCAGAGATTCTAGTTCTTCGATAGCAAGTTGGAGGACATAGTTTAATTGTTGCCACTCTGGATGATCCGAGGTGAGAATATTGCATTTGTTATGGAAAACAGAGAACTCCAAAGGATTACGCGCTGTTCTTAGGGCATATTCCGGCCACAGCGTAGATCCGCTTGGTTGGCGGCTGGCTCTGACTTCGTTAGTAAACTTTCTCCATTTGAACCTTTCCGCTTGCTCATAAAGTTCCAGGTATTTGCAACACTCTATGAATATAGGAGGCGTCATCTGAGAATCCTGAACCAGCTGAAGTTCGTCGGAATATTCAGGTCTTATGGTACTATCAAGTAAACTTATTAGTTCTCCTACATCCTCTCCAAATCGTCCGGTAACGGTTAGATCGCCCACCGCTTTACCATTCATAGGAGAAATAATAGGGATTGTCCCAACAAACCTAGATGTTGTGAGTTTGATAACAGGCTTGCCATTGTCTGACTCTACACATGCCGAAATATCAAGATAGGACAAGTTCTTCTGATTCAGATCTACAAATCTCTGCATGACAGCCTCCATGGGGTCTTTCCATTTCCAACTTTGCTTCACCTTATCGCAAGTCCATATTGTAGAAGACAAAGTGCTTAGCCGTCCAAAAGAAAATACCTGCATTTTACTCATACATCAATTTCCCAGTTTCTTTTAGAAACAAGTCGCAGAAGGCGTCTTTCGCCTTCAATAGATAACCTTCAGTCAAGTATTCTTTCATCAAGGGCAATAACTCATAGATCATACGCTCCTTCATTTCCTCGGCTGGTTTGTTTGCCCCAACAATGAAATAAGATTGCCCCGGTTGGAGATTAAGTTCATCATCTGTAGCGTATAGGAAGAAGATATCTGCAAATTTGTTGTAGGTTTCTTTCATAAACTTCTTACCAACTCCTGGCGTTATCTCGCGAGGACGGAGAGTGTACCATGCAAAGCGGCGGCGCAATGCAAAATCTACGACAGCCAAACTTCTGTCTGCCGTATTCATGGTTGCTATTACATAGAGGTTATCAGGGAGTTGAGTCAGTTTCATGTCACCAACTGATATTTCAACCTTTCTCATCCCCGTTTGATATTCGAAGAGGTAGAACACTGGTCCCAGCACATTCGACAAATTAGCGCGGTTGATTTCATCGATGATTAACAGCACCTTTTCGTTCTTGTTGTTGATTGCATATTCAACAGCTTGATAAAGAATTCCTTTCTTTGCCTGGAACTGTGATTGCGACATGTCCTTAGATATGTTAGGCTCTATACCGTAGACAAAATCGGAGAAAGTCGTTTCTGCATGGAATTGTTCAAAGAAAGTTTGGTCGTATCCCTTAGCGATATTCAATGCAGTATAGGTTTTTCCTGTTCCTGGTGCCCCCTGCAATACGATATACTTACGTTTTTCGAGAAGGTCTGTAATATCATTTTCCTCCTTGTGGCCTTCAGAACCGGAAATCTTTGGCAAGGCCTTCTCTATTGCTTTTCTCTGGTCCTTATTTGTTGCCCAAGAGCGTATCTTGGCGTAGGTTGCTAGCCATGCATAAATGATTTTTACTCCATTTTCTTCTTGAAGATTAACAATACAACTAGCAGGCAGAAGTTTCCTATACTTCTTTACAACCTTTTCTAGTTTGGAATATGATGTATGGATTTCATTTATTAAATCAGTTGATACGCTTTCTATATCATTGAAAGATGCTTTGAAAAACGTATTCTGGCCCTTGAGTTTAAGGAACATTCTGCGAATGCCTGGAAGTGCAGCCAGGTGATAGTCGTTGCGGAATCCAGACGAACCTACTCCTAGGCAAACTACGCAAGTCTTCACATCTGAGTCATTTGGAAAAACGACGAAAGAGAAGTCCGAATACTGACCGGAAGTTTCTTCTTCTGGATTGAGAAATCCCCAATATGCTGTACCATCTGTAAACGCATTTCCTTGTAAGTTCTTTCTAACAATAGTATTCCCTTTAGGGTTTACTATTTGATGGCCTTGATTTTTACTAACCATACCCATTTCTTGAGCTTTGGCATGAACTTCTTCGAATAATTCTTCTGCTGTCATATACGTATTTGATAAATTGAGGAGTGAATAAATGTGGTATTCTGTCGCCTTATTCCTTTATTGTTATTTGAGTAAAAAGCGTTATAACTGCCTTCTCATGACAGTGCTCCAAGCATATTATAAACTATGTACAAGATGCACCAGTACAATAAGGAGAAGTAACATTTGCAAATATACAAATTGTTTTTGAATATTGCTGTCCGCTAAACTTCAAAACGCCACAATTTCTCTATCCGCAATGCCTTCGTAGAGTCAACCGGCAAGTGCAAAATTAGACTATTCTTTTGAATAACTCTGCTTTTGGTGTTTCAAACATCAGCTTTTGTCTAGGTCTACTGTTAATTTCCTTCTGTCTACTCGCAATCTTTTTATGGATGAAAAACGAATAATTTCTTACACTTTAATCTTGAAAGTACGGCGTTGGAGAAGTGGTTGCATAAGACAATGAAAAGACTAGCACAGCCAACTAACGTTCTGAAGCTTCGTTGGCCATGCTACGAAAAATAGAAAACGTCAGAGACACTAGTCCTTATAAGGCAGCTGTTGGAGCTGATTGCCCAACAACGATTGGATGTCTTGGGGAAGGGGGAGAGTGTATTTCGAGAGATCGATGTTTTCTGTCGCAGCGCGTCCGCGGAGAGAGTGAGGAATGTCGTACCAATCTGTGTCGAAATCTAGCTTTTTGTAATCCGCTTTGCTCAATCGTTGGCGTTCGAAGACTACAATCTCGTGAATGGCTGTGAGGGGAACGCGAGTGGGATACTTTTTTGTCCAAGTGTCGCGCTGCAGCAACCACCGATAGCTTTGCATATCATAGACACGCAGGCGTGCGGTGTCCACTGATGCAGGGAAACGCTCCTCGAGGGTGTGGAGATTGAACTTAATGGATCGGCCGAAAAGGTGACGCGTTGCGGTGTCTTTGGGAGTGAGTAGATTGACCTTTGCGACATAGGCTCTTTGACTTGGGTCGAAAGTGAGTGAACCTAGTGGTTCGCGAGTTTTCTTTTTGAGAATGAGTTTCTCCTCTCCCGATTGTTGTAGGATAAAACTCGGACTATTGGTCGCAACATGATGGTTGCTCACCCAATCCAATAGGCCGTTGTCATCCACTTCTACCTTGCTTCTGTTGAGATGATTCTCACGAATACGCGCTTTATCTTTGTAGGCATCTAACTTAAGCACACGATATTCCAACTTATCGCCCTTACCATTGACGTAAAAGTCCAAGACGGCATCCACAAAGTTCACCGGAATGCTGTCTACATACTGATAAGAACGCACGACAGCGCGGAGTCTGTAGTAGTCCGCAGCCTTTGCCGTGACTTCCGATGCCGCAATTTGGTAATCGCGTGGAACGAGGCGAACGGTATCTGCAACTTGTGCAGCCAAAGGTTGGTAGGACAAGTGAGAGAAGCTCAGCTTTTTGGCCTGAGAAGTGGAGAGAAAGAGGCCGTTTTTGGGAGTAATTCCCAAAACTTTCCCTGATTGTGCATCGGTCACTACCACATTTTCTATGGGCTGCCGCGTTGTGGCATCCACGACATGGACTTTGCGCTGCGCTGAAAGGCTGATTGAGAAGAGAGTGCAGAGGAAATAGATGAGTAGTCGGGACATAATCAAAAGTGTTTTAGAAAATAGCCCCAGAGAAGTATAAGCAACTCTGGGGCTGACCTAGTGTTTACCACCCAGGTAAGCGAATTTTGAAAGTAAAGATGCGAAAGATTCGCCGATTATGCCAAGGTGGGACACACAATGGAGGTCGCAAGCTGTCCGATAACCTGTAGCTTCAATCAGCGATTCATTAACATCTATCAGCGCTTCATGAATTGTCGGATTCGCTTCAAGGGGATTCCAAAATTGAAATTGTCGGAAACTCTCAACTTGGCAAAGTTCACCGCAACGAGGTTACCCTCGGCATCGATGACAGGGCTACCGCTCGAACCTTGCACGGTGGCAATGTCATACAGCACCCTTTGTCCGTCGGGAAGTTGGGTCACCTTTCCACTTGTCATCTGCGCTTGGATACCGGTACGCGTTTTGGCGAGATCCGGTCCGGCATTGTAGCCGATCATGTAGAGCGGTTGTCCCATCTCCAACGGGAGATCCTCATTTTCGATGGTGAACACTTTGGCATCGCCGGGTGTTCTCTTGTTTTTCAACTGAATGAGCGCCAGATCCACGTCTTCGAGATCGGAGGTTTTGATGACCACACAGGGATTTTTGCCCAAGAAATCTTCGACTCCCGTCACGTGCGTGTTGTTGTAGGCGATGCCGAGTTCGCAAACCGAACTGATTCTCAGCGCTCGGGGATCGTCGAGTTCGTTGAGTTGCTGAATGGCTTGATCGCATTGGTCATACTGGCTTTTCAGCTTGCTCTGTTCTTGCTCGATTTCGCTAATACGGGCGTTGTTCGAATAATATCCTTCCTCTACATCGTCATACTCCTCATTGTATGCATACTGCTCTTTGTTTTTTTCCAACTCATCGAACTGGTCACTGAGTTGCTGCTTTTGATACTCGTAGTACTGCTGTACGGCGTGAAGGAGGTTTCTGTAACCGGCCTTGATGTCGTTTTCATCAATTGAGGGTTGTGCCACGTGGCGGTTGGTCATAATCGTACCGTTGTTGTCGACGAAGAAACCGGTGCCGGACATCCACGAACAGTTGTTTCGGATCTCATTGACGTCGAGCGTGACGTTCTCCAAATCTCCGTCTTTGTCCAAATCAGAAAAGAACATGGACTGGCCGTTGGGAAGTTTGATTTTGTAGTAGTACTTGTTGAGAATGAGCACTACCCCACTTTTGTTCTCGTCGAAGAGTTCGGCCTGCGTCAATTCGCGTTTGCAAGACGCGAACAACAGCAAGAGTAAGGCGAATAGGGGGAGAAGACGTTTCATACTGTTGAATTTAAGACGGGTGTCAAGGTGTTCATTGAAAGGATTTGAATGTTGGCGCAAAGGTACAAAATATTCTATCCTCTCCTCTATTTTAGAATAAAAAATAAGCTCTATTTTCTCACCGACCGGGCCCCCGTCGCGCGCAATTGGGTGCCCGATCAAACGAAACACCGCGTCCCCAATAGCGATGGGGACGCGGTGGAAGATCTGATCGGTGCAGGAACGGGACGAAACCGTCGCTGCGCTCCGTGCCGCTGAGGGGAAATTCAATAACGGCGCATAGTGGTGGTTTCTTCCTGTCCGGTGCGGGCATTCACGAAAGTGACGGTGGCCTTGTTGCCGGACAAGGAGAGGAGTCCGCGCGTGGTGGCCGTTGCCAAGTCGATGGTGTCGAAGCGTTGCCCGTTGAGCGCCACGATGCGGTCACCTTGTTGGATGGGCAATTTCTTGTTCCACACCACTCCGGCCACGATTTTCCCGTCGAGGGTGGCCGTGGGAATCACTTCCCAATCGGCAAGATAAACATCGGCCGACGTTTTGCCGTCGTGAGGGAGGAAATAGAAGGTGCGTCGGCGGAAGTCGATGGCGACATCGCCATATTCGAGCAAGCGCGCTCCAATGCGCGAATCGTGTCCGCCTGTGGTGACAGCGGCGACGTTGCGAAAATCGAAACCGGCCAGACGGAGATGCGGCACCTTGACGCGGTGTTTGAGTGTGGGCGGTTCGATGCCCGAAGCGCCCATGGAGAGCGCTCCCATGGCAGAAGCCTGCGTGCGGAAGGCGCTGCCGGCTTTCGACAATCGGGCGTAGTTGCGCACCGAGGGTTCGTAGAGAGCATGCGCTCCGAGGTCGAACATGACGGTATCGACCACCGCTTTGTCGAGTCGCACCTCAATCATGGGCACGTAGGGATCGGGCAGGAGGGGCGTGGCGTGCGAGAAATCGAGTCCGAGGCTATCGGTGAGTGTGGTGAAGACAAAGGTGCGGGTCGCGCGGCTGAGTTTGACAATGCCCATTTGCATGAGATTGTAGCCCAGGATGCCGTCAATACCAAAGCGCTCGGTGGGACTGCCCTCGGGCCAGCACATGGCGGCGACATTGCGGAAGTCGACACTGCCGAGTCGAAGGGAATCGAGCTGAGCCATGCGTGCTGTGACGGGGCGGCCGTTGGAATCTTGTCCGGTTTGTGCCTCACCGAGTGTGATGTGGGCACGGCGAGCAAAGGAGTAGCTCACGCAACAGGGTGCACCGGTGTCGAGGAGGAAGCGACCTCGGGTACCGTTGACGGTGACATCGACCATGAATTTGCCATTTTGCTCCACATAGGGCACGACGGCACGAAAACGCTGTGCAGTGCCGGCGAGGGGCAGCAGGGCGATGAGCAGAAGGAGAAGGCGGAAGATGCGCATAAGAGATGGATTGAAAGAAAAACAGCGGCCACTCCCCGTGGGGCCGGAAGCGACACGGGGAGCGGCGTGAATGGAGGGGAAGGCAGATCAGCGAGTGGGAACTTTCGCGATCTCATCGAGCAGGCGTTCGGTGGGATAGTAGCCCACGATGCTGCCTACTTTGGTGCCGTCGGGGTTGAGGATGAGCATGGTGGGGAAGGAATTGATGCCAAACTGTTTGGACACGGCCGGTCCCTCTCCCTTTTCCATGTCGATTTGGAGATTGACGAAACGGGCATTGAGCACTTTGCCCACTTCGGGCTGCGGGAAGACTTCGCGAGCGAGTTTCTTGCAGGGGCCACACCAACTGGTGTAGCAGTCCACGAAGACCTGTTTGCCTTCCTTGGCAGCTTTGGCCAGGGCATCTTTGAGCGAGAGCTGCTCGAAGTTCACTCCGTCGTGCTTCTCGAGTCGATCGGCGAGGAACCCGAGTCGTTTGCCGGCTTCGCCGGGGTTGCGGGTTGCCGCTTCTCGGAGATAGGCCACGACTTGCTTCGTCTGTTCGGCCGTCATGTCGGGAAAATCGAAGGTGAGTTCGTAGGACGGGCGATCGTAGCGGAAGGCATCACCCTTGGCGCGCATGTAGTCAAGCAGTTCGGCGATGCGCTTTTCTCCGCGCAACTGCGCCAATTTGCAGGCAACATAAACGACGGAGGTGTCGGGAACGTTGGCACGGCGGGCATCGATTTGCAGTCCGAGCACGGCATCGGCGTTGTAGGGGGTGGAACCGGCGGCATAACCGGCGGCTTCGGCGTAGAAGAGACTCTCGACGAAATCATTGACCTTCTGTCCGTTGTTTTTCACGAACTCCTCTTTGTTGTCGAGCAGATTTTTGTAAAGCGGACTTTCGCGATCGGTGATGAGTTTGGAGACGACGAACCAGTTTTCGGCTTTGGAGTAGTCTTTGGGTTTGAGTGTGGCCACGTATTCTTGCGCCACCTTGTCGAATTGTTCTTTGTAGTCAGCCAGATTAAGATCATAGAGATAGGCGAGGAGCGTCTTTTTGTCGCGCTTACCTTTCTTATAGGCGGCTTCGAGTCCGGGGAGCGAGGTTTTGGGCGAGAGGGCACGCATGACATCCTCCTTGAATTCGGGCAATTTCTTACCGCCCACAATGCGCAGAAGGACGTTGCCATCGGCATCGAGCACGAGGAAGTGGGCAAAGCGGCGAATGTCGTAGCGCTTGGCGACGGCTGCGTTGGCGCGCTTGCTCACGTCGATGTAGAGGTTGACGAAATTGCGATTCATGTAGTCGGCAAACTCGGCATCGGAGAAGACGTATTTGTTCATGCCGTGGCAGGGAATGGCCCAATCTGCAAAGCAGTTGAAGAAGATGGGCTTTTTCTCGGCGCGGGCACGGGCCAGGGCCTCATCGAGCGTGTAGACATAGTTGAGTTTTACGTCGGCTTTGACGCGGTCGCCGTACATGCTGGGTTCGGGTTGTGCGACGACGCCCAAAGGAGCCAACGCGCCTGCTGAAAGACAGAGCGAAAAAAGGAGATGACGGAGAGACATATAGAAAATAGTCTATTCAAAAGGAGTTATCGGAAAAAGAAAAACAGCAGATACTCGAAACCGACGCAAATCGGCGGCTCCGAGTATCGGCCGAGGCGATGTGCCACGAGGAGTCTCACTTGAGATCCTTGACACAACGCACGCTGTAGAGTACGGGACGGTAGTTGTTGGCTACTCGACTGGTGCCACGCCACACTTTGGTGGTGAAATGATCGGAGAGTCGGACGTAGGCAGCCGGAATGGAGTCTTGCAACATGGTAGAGGTGGCGGTCCAGAAGTACCAGGCCTTGCCTTTGTTCTCGTAGAAGTTGCCTGCCTCGCGCTGGTAGAGGTTGCCACCGGTGCGGCGGGCGTCGAATCCGGTTTTTCCTCCCACGCTGAGCAAGGTGGCGAGTCCCTCGCCGCGCCAAGCCTCGTTGCGCTCCACCTCACGAGCGGGCAAACCGAGTGTACGTTCAAGCTGTTTCCAATCCTCGTCGGTGGGCAGGCGCCATCCCTCGGGTGCTACGCGTTGTGCCTCCGCAAAGGTATAGAGAAATCCGTTTTTCGCCACATAACCGCCGTTTTCTTTTTCGGTCTTTTCGAAATTGGCCAGTCCTGCTTTGTGCCGGGCCTCAGGAAGTTCGGCGTATTTGAGGAGTCGCACGGTGAGCGTGTCGTCAAAGGCAGGGTTGAGGTACTTGATGTTCTCACGCACTTCGGCCACGGTCATGCGTCCGCGCTTGAGCTGCTTGAGGAAACCTTCGACCCAGGGCGCGATGGGAGTGCCATCGACCTCCCAACCGTTGTATTTCGGATCGTGGAAGAGATGATCGATCACCTCGATAATGGCGGCGTCGTCGGGCACGATTTTGGTGAGATCGACGGGACGTTCGTCCCAGGTGTAAGCTCCGTCGAGGCTGTACCCGTTGGGCGCGTAGCGCAGATTTTCGGCCATCCAAAGTTGATTGCCGATGCGCACGGTACGGTAGACGTTGTTGTCGCGGGGGTCGGTGAAGTTCTCTCCGGGTTGCACCGCGGAGAGATTATATTGCGTCGCTTTCGGTTCGTCTTCGCCGCACGATGTCAGGCAGAGTGCTGCGGCGGAGAGGAGAGCGAAACAGAGAGGTTTGAAGATAGACATAACGATGGGGAGATGAATGGGTGAGATCACCCGGTTATTGTTCGTTCAGACGATTGTAGTCAAGGTTCACCCCGAGTTCGCCGGTGACGAAGCGGCGCAGGATTTCGTACTTGGCCATGACAACCGGGAGATGTCCGTAGCGCTGACGGAATCCGCCGTCGCCCAACCAAAGCATGGCCTTGATGAAGTATTCGCGGTCTTCGTCGGCATCGCGGGGGGCGAATGAACCGGTTTGATTCCAACCGCGGATGAAGCCGAAGGCACCGATCTCATTGAGCATTTTGTCGCGAATCTCGATGGCTTCGTCCTCACTTTCGACGGTGGGGGCTCCGCTGCCGAGGTCCTTGAGCAAGAGCGTCACCAGGTCTTCGTGATCAAAAGGTGTGTAGGGCGGTTGATCATAAAGGGCATTGACCGAAAGGACGTAGCTCTTCTTTCCCATCTCCATCACGGTGGGGCAAGGCGAGGTTTCGTTGAGTCGTTTCCAATCGAGGTCATACCATCCTTTTTGACTGCTGACATCGGCAAATTCTCCGCAGAGTTCGCGGTTGGCCTTGATGCGATCGCTGACCATGCTGTTGACGATTTCGGCGATTTGGGCTTTGACCGAATCAGGCTGGGTGATGTCTTTGACCTGTGCGAGCACCAGGGTGCGGAAACCTACGTGGTAGACGGGTTTCTCAACCTTGTTGGCCGAAGAGACGGTGAGGGTGTCGGCCAGCAGGACGGAGAAGGGGCGCATGGGCCGGCTGATCTTGGCCAGATAGGCATCGACGAATTGCAAGGCGCGGAGCTGCTCTTCGGGGGTGCGGAGGTAATTGTAACGATATTCGACTCCTCGGCTGTAGCCGAAGAAGGTCCAATTGAGATCGACCGTTTCATAACGTCGCGACGCACTGTCGGCAGGCGATGCGCCGCCGTGCACGGCCACGGTGTCGTTGAAATAGACGGGGACACCATATTTTTTATAGATTTCGTAGCGAGCATGCTGTACGGGGTCGGCAGCATTGTCTACCACTTGGAAATCGCGCTCAAAGGTGACAGCGGGTGTGATGCTCTCTTCGCTTTTGCAGGCGAAGAAAAGCAACGGCAGGAGAAGAAGCAGGAGCTGTTTCATGAACGATGTAGCTTAATGGGGAAATGAGTGATGAAGGTCGAGCCAGCATTAGGGAGCGGGGCTCGGCGTGGGGTTGTCTTCGTCGTCGGCAGGGAGCACGGGCAGCGGTTTGGGCTGCTTCACCTCTTCACGCTTGGGACGAATATTGTTGGGCATGGGCACCTTGTCAAATTCGATGACCGAGAGCGGGATAGAGAACGTGTGTGCAGGATCGCCGGCAGGGAGCACGAAGGTGTGCGTGGTCAGGAAGGCATTGGAATTGGAGTAGGCATTGAAGACGTGCACGATGCTTTTCTGCTGCGGACGCGTGGCATTCACAGCATAGCGGCGCAGATCGAACCAGCGTTGTCCTTCAAAACAGAATTCGCGGCGACGTTCGGCACGGATCTCCTCGACCAGTGCCGCTCCGGTGAGCGGCGTGGGCGTGTAGTCGGCGATGCGTCGCTGCTGCAAGCGGGCCAACGTGGCAGACGCCTCAGCATCTTTGCCCTGCATGGCCTGTGCTTCGGCCAAGTTCAGGTAAGCCTCCGATGCACGCAGCAAGAAACCGTCGGAGATGTGGTTCTCGCCCGTGACACGCTCATATTTATTGGAGAGCGAGATACTATCGGACAGGCCGTTGACGGAGAAAAAGACTTGTTTGCGCACGTCGGTGTCGACGTAGGAGTCATACAAATCGCGCGTGACGCAGAAATCTCCCGGTGCACCGGTGAGCGACGTACCTTTGTCTTGCGCGGCCACATAGTTGGCACCTTGCGAGAAGAGAACTTCGGGGTTGTTGCGGGTGAGGAAGGGCTTACCCATCTGGAAATCGGTGAGTGCTGCCAGTTTCACGCGCGGACTTTCCACCACGCGGCGTGCGGCTTGCTCCGCCTCGGTCCAACGCTGCATGTACAACAAGGTGCGGCTGAGCAAAACACCCGCGGCTTCGGCCGACGCCCGGTGCAAACGATAGCGATCAGGTTGGGGCGAAAGGGTGAGCTGTTCGACCGCCAAGTTCAAGTCGGCAACGATCTGCGCATAAACTTGTCCTGTGGTAGCACGTTCGAACTGGGTCGGTTTGTCCTTGTCGTGCTCCACATGCGGTGTGAGCTTGAGGGGCACGCAGAGATCGGTCGCGGCCGAATCAGGACGATAGGCTTTTCCGTAGAGATTGGCGAGCGCCAAATAGAACTGGGCGCGCGCAAAGTGTGCTTCGCCCTTCACCCGGTGATAGAGTGCTTCGTCCTCTTTGGTGGCATGCGGCATCTCGTCGATGATGTCGATGATATTGTTGGCGTGACTGATACGCGAATAGAGCGTTTTCCATGTCGCATCGTCCCCCGCCTTGTTGGTCGCTCCGTAATTGTAGCGCACATCCTGCTGCCAAGTGAAGTAACCGTAGAGCGGTGCGAGGGTATGCGTCCAAGCCGTGTTGGCAATGTTGCCTTGCTGGGAGGTTCCGGTGGTGTTGATGTCGTCGTCGAGTGCATTGACGAAGCCATAAACTCCGGCGTTCATGCCTTTGTCGACTTCGTGGCTGCGAAGATACACATCTCCGATGAGCAATTCGTTGAGATCGGTGACGCTTTTGGCCACGACGAGATCTTGCGAATATTGGTCGAGGAAATCGTTGCAGCTCACCGTGGTGAGTGCGAGCAATCCGAGGCCGAGAGAAAAGATATACTGTTTCATGAGTCGTGGCGATTAGAAAGTGATGCGCAACCCGAGGGTGTAGGACGGGCGGAGCGAGAGGGCGGTTTGGATCGAGAAGCCATTTTGGGTGGGATCCTGCCCTTTGAGTTCGGATGATTTGACAGTGAAGAGATTCGTCACCGAGAAATCGAGCGCGAGGTTGGAGAAAGGCATTTTCTTCAGTTGTCGCTGCGAGAACTGGTAGCGGAACGTGACGTTCGACAGGCGGAGATAGCTTCCCGACACCACGCGCACGTCGGCGTTGTCGTACATCGACCAATAGTTATCGGCGAAAGATTTGAAGCCTTTGAGTTCGCTGTTCGACGAGTTGCTCCAGTGGTAGCGATTGCGCTGGTACTCCGGATCGCTGGGGCTGATGAGCGAGGGATAGTCCGTATGGCGCTCATCGCCGGGTCGGCGCCAACGGTCCACAAACTCCTTGCGCACATTGTTTTCCGACGAAACGCCGTCGAGAATATCCTTATAGAGCGCGAATTTACGGATCTTGTTGCCGAGTGCATAGTTGAAGCTGGCAGCCAACGAGAGTTGTTTGTAGCGCACGGTGGTGTAGAACGATCCGCTGAGATTGGGTTCGCGACTTCCGCTGCGTGCCATGAGGAGCTGCATGATGCGGTCGAGCGTTTTTCCCTCGAGCAGATGCTGGCGATCCTTGTAGTCGTCGAAGAGCGGCAGTCCGTTGGTCGGATCGAGTCCGAGGAAGCGATAGCTGTAGAAGGTGCCGATGCTCTGTCCGTCGATCACCGCCGTACCGTTGAGATAGTCGTTGAGCGTGTAGTCGTTGATGGATTTCGTTTCAATGCGGTTGTGCACCACCGAGTAGTTCGACGAAATCATCCACGACCAGTCGCGCGTTTTGATGGGATAGGCCGTGAGGTTGATGCTGAAGCCCTTGTTGTAGAGGTCGCTGCCATTCATCACGTAGTTGTCCACGCCGTTGACCGACGAAACCGGGGTATTGTTGAAGGCATCGTGCGTGTGTTTGTAGTAAGCTTCGACGCCGAGCGACACGCGATAGTCGAAGAGCGCGAGGTCGAAACCGGCATTGAATTGGTCAGTTTGCTCCCAACGCAAATTGGGGTTGGGGAGGGCAAAGACGCGTGCCACGTTCTCGCCGTAGTACGTGTCGACACTTTCCTGTCGGAGAAGCAGGTTGGGCGTCTGGTTGTCGACCATGTTGCCCGTCTTACCGTAGGAGGTGCGGAAACGCAGGTCGCTCACCACGTCATAGCGGCGGAGTGCCAACTCTTTGAGGTTGAGCATTCCCGAAGCCGACCACACGGGCAGGAACTTCTCGTTGCTGCGCGAACCGAATTTGTTCGACGCGTCGAAACGCGTGTTGGCGCTGAGCGACAAGAGACTGCCGTAAGAATAGGAAAGGATGGCGTAGCCGCTGAGACGATGCGTTTTGTCGGCCTTGATCGAAGGGGTGTTGCTCGCCAACCACTTCGCGTAGTAGGGGAACTTCTGCACCTCCTCGGCCGTCATGTTCACATATTTCAGTCCGCGATCTTTATAGAAACCGCGCGTGTTGGTGCTAAACCCGTCGGTGTTCGACGTGTTCATTTCGTAACCCAGCGAGGCGCTCACCAGGTGTTTCTTGTCCGCTCCGAGGGCATGACGCAAGTTGGCCTGTGCGCGCAAGGTAAAGTTTTCGCTCACGTTGCGTCCCGAATTATACACCCCACCGTAGGGCAAATCGCTCTTTCCGTACTGTCCGGGGATGGGATCCACACCGTATTCACTGTTGCGGAGCTGCGCTACGTAGTTCGATTTCTCGCCAAACCACGTGTCGTTGTCGCTCGTGTTGCGCTGATAGGAAGTGGTGAGGGTGAAATCGAGGAGTTGACGGAAGCGATAGGTGAGATCGAGCGCAGCCATGATGCCGTTCGAGGAGTAGTTTTTCTCCGTGTTGTCGATCTCGTTGAGAATATTGTAGCGATATTTATATTGTCCGTCCTTGTCGGTGCCCACGTTGTAGGCGTGGCGCTGATAGTAGTAGTACGATCCGTCGTTGTTGAAGGCGGGCAGCGCACGGGTGGTGCCGTAAGCGTAGCCCAGCGGATCAATTTCGCCGGGGAGCTGCTCTTTCTTCTGCACATTGGCGTTGAGTCGCACATTGGCCTGGATCACTTTGGCAATGCGCGTCTGCATGTTGAGCGAAGCCGTGTAGCGATCGTTGCGATGACGGAGCTGCACACCCTCTTCTTTGTTGTAGCCGAGCGAAGCATAGTAGCGCGCGGTCTCACTTCCGCCCGAAAGCGAAATCGTGTGGTTGTGGTTGAACGTATCGTGGGTCAACAGTCCGAACCAATCCGTGTTGGCCGTCTCGGCCTGACGCGCCTCAGCCACGAAGGTGTCATAATCGATCTGTCCCGTGACGTAGCGGTGATACGCCCCCTCATATCCCACCATGGTCATGTGGTTGGGGAATGCATAGTGGAGGTTCACCAAGTCTTGTCCGAAGCGCACGCGCTCCTGCGAGTTCATCAGATTGATATTGCTGTCGGTATATCGCGGACGGGCGGTGTATTTGAACTGCGCATTGTAGGTGATGCGGGGCGGTCCCGGCTCACCTTTCTTTGTTGTCACGACAATCACACCGTTGGCCGCACGCGTTCCGTAGAGTGCAGTGGCGGCGGCATCTTTAAGCACGTCGACACGCTCGATGTCTTGGGGGTTGAGTCCCGAAATAGCGTTACCGATGTAGTTAATGTAGTCGGGGTCGTTGAGCTGTTCGTTGGTCACATCGACAGGATCCGACAAGGGAATTCCGTCGAGCACCCACAGCGGTTCGCGATTGCCGATGAGGGTCGACGTACCGCGAATGCGCATGCGCGCCGTCGCACCGACTTCACCGGAGTTCTGCATGAACACCATGTCGGGCACGCGCCCTTCGAGTGCCTGTTCGAGACTTGTCATGCCGGGCATGAGGATCTCGTCCATTTTTAGCGAGGTGATCGAGCTGGTTTTCTCGCGTGTGCTGATCGTGCCGTAGCCCGTGACCACCGCTTCGCCCAAGCTTTTGGAATTGTCCTCGAGCATGAAATCGTAGTGCATCACGCCGGCTTTCGTTCCCTTCACCTGGCGTTGCATACCGATGTAGGACACGGCCACGCTCAGTCCCGCAGTGCTCAGACCGGCAGGGAGATTGATCACATACTTACCGGTCTCGTCCGTTTGAACGGTCCAGGTCTTTTTGCCTTGCTTCACTCGCACATAGGCGCCCACGAGCGGATCGCCTTGTTTGTTGAAGACCATGCCCGTGAGCTGGTTGGCTTGGGGAGTCGTGGGCTGCTGAGCCGCTGCGGGGAGCGCAAAACTCAGCGCCGCACTCATCAGAAGACTCCCGACTAGCACTTTCGGGTGAGCTGATTTCCTCATGTATCGATGGTTTAGGGTGTTTTTATTTAAGAAAACCGCAAGATAAACAGCGGAGCGATGGCATATTCCCAAAGAATACACAGAATATTCAATTTGAAACGCAACGCCCACTGCAAAAATACAGACTTCGTGACAATCCGCCAATGTTTTACTTGTTTTTCTACGTCGTAATATTTTCCTTTGTCTCGTTTTCGACACTATATAATTGCGAAATTACCAATTTCGCATACTCCTCGTATGCAAATGCAGGCAGAATAACAAAAGAACGCCCGACCTTCGCAAAGAAAGGTCGGGCGTTCTTCTTCTCCGGCGGCAGGTCGGTTCGAGATCCTGCGCGATGACGCGCTACACATCGGGGGAAAAGGCGGAAAAGCTCCCGTGAAATTCGAAAAAATGGGGAACTTTCGTCGTTCCCTTCCCTTTTAATGCGCGGGCAGCTCCAACAGCCGGCGCACCAGTGGGAGCACCACGGCCGAAACCACCGCGCCGTTCAACGAGTGCTCCCCGTCGAACACCACCAAATGTTCCTTGCCATAGTGTTTGGCGAAATCCTTCTGGTGATTCACCCGCTTATCGTGCTCTCCGAACAAGCCCCACACGCGCGCCTTCTCGGCAGCGTCGATGCCCTTGAAGAGTTGTTTTTCCAACTCACGGAATTGGTCGATCATCGTGCGATCCACCTTGAAGTCTTTGGCTCCGTCCTCGCGTTTGTTGTAAAATTCGCGATGTCCCATGCCGTCAAACGTCAGCCGCTTCGCCATGGAGAAAGCAGGATTGATGAGCACGCGGGGAATGCCTCGCAACATTTCGCCATAGAGTCCGCCCATCGACGCGGTGACAATGAGATCGGGTTTTTCATCGGCCACCAGTTGTCGGAGAAACGGCATCGCCTCAGCCGGCATGACGGGGATGTCAGGTGCCACCACCGTCACGTCGTCGGCATAGAGTTGGTCGCGCAGCATGATCGCCGTGCCGTTGTGCCCACTCGAGGCAAAACCATGGAGAAAGAGTATTTTTTTCATCGTGTTCGTCTTGTTGTCGCAACCCGCCCGTGCGGGTCTTTGCGCGAAGTTATGCACTTTCGGGCGAGCACGCAAGGGCAAGCACGCAAAAATGCCCCCGCACGACAAAGGCGCACCCTTCCCTCACGGAAGCATGCGCCTTCTTCATGAGTCACCTTTTCGGCAAAGGCAACGCGCGTTGTCGTCGGTCAACAATATAACCCTGTGATACAACCATCGGCCGGGCAATCAAAACGACAAACGCATCCCGGCAAAGTAACTGCGGGGAGCCATCGGGCCGTAGATGTAAGCCGAATCGCGGGGATGGCCGCGGTCGAAGTCATCTTGATAGGCATCGAAGAGGTTTTGCACCCCGGCGTAGACTTGCGCTTTGTAGTAGCTGCGAATTGGTAAGGTGTATTGCACCTTGAGTCCGCATTCGAAGAAGACGGGCGTCTTGAACGTGCGCGGACCGAGCACCGTCACATTGTCCTGTCCCTCGCCGCTCATCACGCGGTCGTGGCGCACCGTGGCCGAGGGGCGACCTTCATATTCGGTCAAGCCCGTGGGCTTCGTCAGGTCGTCCTCGCCGTTGGCATCCTTGGCGTAGTCGGTCGGAATCAGGTGGCCGGCCAACATCGAGCCGGTGAGATTGCCCGTGAGCGAGATGTCGAGGTGCTTCATCGGCGTGAAGGTCGAAACGAAATAACCGTACACATCGGGCGTGCGATAGATGCGGCGCGTGGTGTAGGCGTCGTTTTCGTCCCACTGCTGCGCTTCGTTCCACTGACTGCGGTGGTACGTCACGCCGGCCTGCAGCGCCCAATACTTCGGCAGCGAGAGGCGGCCTTCGAGGCTAGCGCCCACCACCTTCGCACCCGAAGAGTTGGTGCGGGTTTTCACGATCACACCGTCGCGTTCCGCCTGCGTGAGGTTGAAGGCATCGTGCAGTTCGGTGTAGAACGCCTCGGCCGTGAGGTTCAACTGCCAGCCGCCGCCCAAGCGGGTGTACCAGTCGGCCGAAAGGCTGAAGCTGTTCGAACGCTCCTCGTGGAGGTTCTTTGCATTCTCGATCAAGATCAGATCACCGCCGGCATTGGCCACGTGCAAGTCCTCGTCGAAGATTTGCGGAGCTCGGAATCCGGCGCTGTAGTTGGCGCGCAGCACCCAATCGGGGGTCGGGTTGAAACGCACATTGGCACGCGGACTCAAAATGGCGTGGTCGAGCAGCGAATGCTTGTCCAAACGGCCGCCCACAAGGAAGCTCCATCGTTCCGTCTTCCACTCGTTTTGCAGATAAGCAGAAGTGGTGTGCACGTTCTGTTTGAGGTAGTTTTTGCGAAATCCGCTCTTGTCCTCCAAATCGTCGTGGTTGTATTCCACGCCCACGGTGAATTGTGAGGGCATGAAGAGCAGGCGGGCAAAGTCATAGGCATATTGCGCACCGAGCACGCCGGTGTAGCCCTTCGTGCGGCCGTAGCTCACCAGTCGCTTGTTCATCTCTTTGCTCTCTTCTGTAGTGAGAGGAGACGTTTTGGCCTTTTCGAGGAAGTCCGACACGAGCATTTCACCGCCGCCGTAGTAACTCTCGCGCTGCACCTTCATGAACGAAGCGAAGGCATTGACGCGATGGCGGGTGTCGTCGGAGATGAAGCTGTAGCTCAAACTTCCCGTCAAGTTGTTGTGACGCAGTTGTTCGGCTATGTGGGCATTGTGGGGCTCATTGTCGAAGAGATCACCTCCACGACGGAACTCGCGCGTGTTGTGCAGTTCGGCCGTCAACCGCGAAAGTTCGCTCAGGCGAGCAAAGCCGCGCAAGCCCACGTTGTTCCCGTCGAGCTTCGGCATTTCCGAATAGCCGTCGCCGTTGCGGTCATAGGGCGAGCGGTGGTGCAGCTGCCCGAAGAAGGTGAGGCCGAACTGGTTGTCGTCCGTCACATAGGTGGCATTGAGGTTGGTGTTGTTCTCAAACGTGTTCAGCCCGCCGAGTCCGCGAATCTCATGCGACACCGCCGCCGAGGAAGCCGTGGGATCTTTCGTGATCACATTGATCACCCCGGCAATGGCCGACGAACCGAAGAGCGCCGAACCGCCGCCGCGCATCACTTCGACGCGCTCGATCATGTTGGTCGGAATTTGTTCCAAACCGTAGATACCCGCCAAACTACTGAACACGGGGCGCGAGTCGATAAGCACCTGCGAGTAGGGGCCGTCGAGCCCGTTGATGCGCACTTGCGAGAAACCGCAGTTCTGGCAATTGTCTTCCACGCGCACGCCGGGTTGGAACTTCAGCGCCTGCGAGAGGAACGAACTTTGCGTGTTGTCAAAGATTTTGGCATCGAGCACATTCACCAGCGTCGGGGCCAGTCGCCGTTTCGTCACATTGCGCGTGGCCGACACCACGACATCGCCGAGTGTCACCCCTTGCGGCACGAGTTCGAAGTCCGACACCAGCGTGGCATCGGGGGTGGCGGTCACTTTGTGCGCCTGCGGTACGAAACCGGGCACGTCCACTTCGACCTCGAGTTCTCCGAGCGGGAGATTCTTGAGCATGTAGTGCCCCGTCACGTCGGTCGACACCGAAATGTGGTGGCCTTTCACCGTCACCAAGACGTGGGGCAGGAACTCGCCCGTGGCGGAGTTGCGCACATGCCCCACGATGTGCGCCGGTCGGTCGTCGGGAGCGGCCAACACCGTGCTCGAAACCGTAAAGAAGGCGAGCAACAGAAGCAGAAAGAGGGAAAATACTTTTCTCATATTCTATTTTATACCATTATGTTGTGGCCCCTTTCCGCCTTTCTCTGTGACGGTGGTAGCCCGAGTGTTATTTTCTCACTGCAAAGTTCCTTTATTTTCACGACTTCTACAATACCTATAAAAGGGTAAAAAAGACATCCGTCCACGCGCCCTTCTCTTCCGTGCTCACTGTTTCACATCGCTAAATACCCACTTTTGGGTATTGTGCACGTCACATTTATTTCAGTCGCACGCGACTTTGCAAATTCTTTCTCCCCTGCCAGAGCCCACCTTTCGCACCGAACCCCAACAAAAAGTCCGACGCTCGCAGCAGCGAACATCGGACCTTTACTGTGCCTGTGCTTTATTGCTTTCCGGCGAGGCGTGTTGGCATGTCGCGGCATGCCGAGACGAGATTAGTACAGCGGTACTTCGGCAACCAAGCTGCGGCCGTCCACGAGTGTCAGCGTGAAGCGGAGCTTAGTGCAACCTTCGGCCGGCTGCTCCCACACCAACAGGCGGAACGAGGGCGCGTACAAAGAAGGCTCGGCCTTTGTTTTTAAGAGCCAATTGCTTTTTACGCTGAACGTATCGATGCGTTCTGCTTCGTAATGCTCGTGGAAAATGCCCTCCCTTGTGCGGTAGTTCACGTTCTTTCTCTTGCCCTGCAACAAGGGACAGGAGTAGTTGCCCAGGTCGCGTGGCTTTCCTTTGCTGTCGATCCCGACCACCGAAAGTTCCTTCACCCCGAAGAGCCGAGGGGCAATGCCGATAGATTGGTGGAAAAGCGCATCGAGATCAGCATTGAACTGTGCGTCGCTTTCTTTTTGTCGGTAGATCGTGTCGCCGACGGCCAGCACCTGAAAAGAATAAGCCGACACCGACGGAAGGCTGTGACGACGAAATATGGTCTTGCCGTCCATCGTAACGTGGAGCTGTCGGGGCAACATCGGGACGACACGTCGGGGTTCGCTCACACGAAGGCCGGTCGCCGTTGTGGAAACAACGTGCTCGAATGCCTTGCCATCGTAGACCTCGGCCGCATGAATGAGCGAGTCGGTGCTGATGAGCCCCGTGCGCTGCGTCGGTTCAGCATCGTCTTGGCAGGCAGTAATGCAAAGGAGTCCGCCCAAGACGAGTAGGAGAGAGAGCGAAAAGAGGGAATGGATGAGTTTCATGATCTGGCAGGATGGTCAAGGATGGACGTTTGTTCGTCGTAGTGCTGCAACGAAGTGGAAAGTTTGGTGCCGTCTTCCAATTCGATTTCGAGCAAAAGCCAAGCATAGGCTCGTCGAAGCTCAACAGGAAAATGGAAGTCTACCACCGGACACAGTTCACCGAAGATTTCGGGACGCGCATTGGCAGCATCCAAGAGGAGGTCGCCCCTGTGGCTACCGTAGTATTCGCACAGCACGAGCTGCCCCGTCTGCTCTTTGTAGTGAAGGGGCTTCTCGGCCTTCTCAAATCCCGGAAGGTGCAAGGTGACTTGTTCGTCCACCGCCTGTCGACTGCCGTCTTTCTGCACCCCATAGACGTGCATGCCCTTGATGCCGAAGAGTTTCGGCGCGGTGCGTACACCAAGCCCCAGCGTAGTGCGGCAGCGTTTGGCGAAATCGTCCATGAGGTCGCGGTGCACCGCAACGGTGTCGCCGACGATCAAAACGCGCACGGTGAGTATCCCTCCGGAGAGCGAAGGCAAGAGGGGGAATTTGGCAAAATTGCGAATCTCGCGGTTGTCCAAACTGAGCGGAACGACCGGAAGCCGCCACGCATAGGGCGCGTCAATTTCAGACGCGTCTTTTTCGGTGATTAGCGGGAAAGCACTTGCGCGTTCTCGCAAAGTCACCTGCGGCGCAGCGCAAAGTGCCAGGCCTACCATCCAAAAGAGGACGGACAGAACAAACGAGGTGGATCTCATGAAACAAGTTCTTTTTAGGGGATTTCAGAAAGGGGGATAATTAAACTTCGGCACAAAGATAGAGAAAAGATTCAAGACAACCTAAAACAGCGCGCAAAGCATTCAATATTTTCCAACCATAATCCACTTTGAAGCATCCATAAGTCCCTCGAAACCGCAAGCCTCAGCCTACCCTCCCTCAATGCTCCTGTTCGCACTCCTCACCCCCCCAAATGAGACAGAAGAAGGGCGTAGTCTGACCTCCAACAAAAAGTCCGACGTTCACAGCAGCAAACGTCGGACTTTTTTACGGCGCCGGTGCATAACTACATTGCCGGCAAAGCATGTTGGCGTGTCGCGGTATGCCGAAGCGAGATTAGCGCAGCGGCACTTCGGCAACAAGAAAGTTCACAGCCGATAGCCGATGCCGAGATCAAGCACTAAATTCAAATTGCGCCCACGCTCCCACCCGTCGACAATGGGAGAGCGATAGAATTTCCACTTTGGCAAACCGAGTCCAATATACGAGAAAGCGGTCCATTGCTTGCCCAAACGAAGGTTGTACCCCCAACCGGCATTTAAGCTGCAGGAAACCACATAGTAGTCGTCATATTTCGCTGCACCGAACAAACGAGCATTGTTCCAGGCAAGGTCTGAACGCAATGCCAAGTATCCACCGGCATTTCCGGGACGTACCCCGGAATAATACCAGCGTCCTTCCAATTGAAACGTCGGGACGAAGCCACCAAATTTCATGTTCGGATTGTCATAAACCTTTCTTCCCCATTCGGGGTGAAGGTCAAAATGCCCTACCAAACTAAACCGTGAAGCAACACGTTGCTCGTAGCTGACACCGGCGTAAAACAGTCCCAGTTCTGCACGCCACCCACTTTCCACCGTTGGCGCCGCATCTTGCGCGGCGGAACGAATAATTCCAAGGCAGAGCAAAGCCGTCAGGAAAAGAGACTTCTTGAAGAAGAGGAAATTCTTTTTCATAAAAGACGAATTAAAATACCCTGCAAAGATAGCCAAACATACCAACCCACACAAGAGCTAATACAAAAAAAACTTAATCCCTCCCAAGCACAAAAACTCCCCGGGAACTCAACAAGTCAATCGAAGCCCCCACCGCTCCGCTTGTTTTCCGCCAAGGCTCCCGTCGAGTCGTGGCGCTCCTATTCCTTCTCCGCCGCCGCGTCGGTCGATGTGCCCTCTGCTGCAGCTCGGTTCAGGTCGCGCCGCGATTTAGAGAGCGTCACCATCGCCACGCCCGTGAAGATCAGCGCCGCGGCCACCGCGTGCGTCAAGGTCAGCACCGCCAGGCCGAGCAGAATGCTCACCAAAGCCGCCACAATGGGCTGCACATAGTTGTACATGCTCACCACCGTGGGGCGCAACACCTGTTGCCCGCGAATCATGAGCAGATAGGCCGCAAACGTGCCGCACACCACCACGTAGGCCGTCTCGGCATAGGTTTTCAGCGGTACCTCCGCCCACGGCGTCGACAGCACATGCGCACCGGTGAAGGGCCAAATGATGCACGTCGCCGAGAGGAACATCCACTTGTTGACCGTCACCACCGAATAGCGCTTCGCCAATCGGCCGAAGACAGTGAGATAGATGGAATAGGAGAATTGCGCCGCCAGACACAGCAGGTCGCCGCGCAAATTGCCCGTCCCGACGCTCGCCCCGGCGGCACGCGCACTCGACCACACCAAGAGCAGCGCCCCCATGCAGCCCAACGCCACCCCGACGGCCTTGCGCCACGTCACGGGTTCGCGCAACACCAAGGCCGAAAGCACGAGGGCGAAAATCGGCATCGACGTGGTGGCAATCCCGGCATTGATGGGCGAGGTGAGACTCAGTCCCACCGTGAAACAACATTGGTTGCCCACCAGCCCAAACACCGCGGCCACGCAGAGCCACAGGATGTCACGCCGCGAAATAGCTTCGCGCGGCACGAACAAGGAGGCTATCCAAAAGAGCAGTGCACCACCCGCCACACGAAACGACACCATGTCGATGCCGTCAAACCCGTGGGTCATCGCGTCCTTGCCGAGCGGAGACATCAAGCCCCAAAAGGTGGCGGCGCCGATCAGACTGAGGTGAGCGGTGAGGGGAACGGAATTCGTGCGCTTTTCGGCACGCGGTGTTGCATTCGACACCGTGGTGTCAGCGGAGGGAGAATCTTTCATGCGCTATTTTCAAACAAACGATTTTTTACTGCTGCGAAGTTACAATTTTCTACACAATGCGCGTTCCTCGTTCGGCGCTATTGCGCCGCGCACCAGTTTCCGCTGCTTAGCGCGGGAAAACGCTCAACGAATACACGCCGGTGAACTCCGCTTCGTCAAACACCGTCCCACTTCCTTCCGCCCAACTACCGAAAACGTCCCGCGCCTTTTCTCCGGCAGTTCCCCGTTTTCGATCAAAACTCCGCTTGTTTTTCTTCGTCGGCGGCGCACCGCCTCACGTCCCTTCACAACCTGCGGCCAACGCGCGCGCGTACACACGCACGTCAGCAGCTTTTCGATTTTTGCCTTCACGTCTTCACCCGTAGGGCGCAGTTTTCTCATTCTCAGCGCATAAAGTGTGAAGGATTTTGCGCTTTTTCCTTCACCGCATTTCGCGGTTTTGCTCCGCTACCATGGAGCAGCGATTGAGCAAAACGCTCCCTGCGAGAAAGGAGTGAAGGAAAGGGTGAAGGCTTGCAAAGCTCACTCCTTCACCCACAACAAACTGAATCACAAGCACTTGCCGAACTCATTAACAGTATAATACAAATCAAAAACCTTCACACTTAACCCACTGTACAACAAGTAGTTGTGACCGCCAGGTGAAGAGGTGAAGGGAAAAAGCAAGAAAACGCTGGACGCGCGTGCGCGCGCGAGGGAAAAACACGTTGGAACGCTGCCGGACGCGCGAAAAGGATCGCATCCTCCGAGTAAAAACAACCATTTGTCAAGTTCACTTTTCGAAAAACAGACACACTGAATCATTTTTACACAGAAAACGCGTCTGATGTCAAAGCCACATTCAAAAAACGAAGAAAAAGGAGAGGCACAATTCAGGAAAAACCGTAAATTCGCAGAAATCGATCCGCACTTTGCCCATTGCGGTCGCAGCGGCCGCCTCCGTGCTTCGCCCGCGGCATCGGTCGACCGATCTATCTATTTTCACCCCCAAATCACTCCAACACATGAAGCAATTTCTACTTCTCGTTCTCACTGCCCTGCTGAGCCTGAGCGCCGGCGCACAAACACGTACATTCACCGACAAGCTCACGGTGGAGCTCGGCGGAAAATCGGGCACCACCGAACCCCTCACCGCGACGGTCTACCTCACCGAGCACGACGGTAAGGTGGATCTCGAATTGCGCAACTTCGTTTTCAAAGCCAGCAGCGGCGATCCTCTCGGCATCGGCAACATCAAACTCAGCAACCTGCCCCTCACGGACGAAGGCGAGAAAAAGTCGTTCAAAGGTACGGGCAAAGCCACCCTCACCCCGGGTACCCTGCCGGGCATTGCGTTTTGGATGGCCAGTTTTGCGAAATCCGTCGATATGAAAGCCGAGGGTTATGTCACGGCCGACAGCCTCAATTTCGCCCTCGACTTCCAAGGGCCGCGCATGCCGGTGGCGATGAAGGTACGCTTCGGCAACTGGGCCGTGACGGGGCTGCGCACCGCAGTGAATGACGCGCAGACTGCCGCGGTCTACACGCTCGACGGTCGCCGCCTCCAAGCCCTTCCCGCCCGCGGAGGCGTCTACATCGTGGGCGGCCGCAAAGTGGTGCGTTGACCCAACGACCTGCCCACAGCGACAGCCGCTCCGCCACATCGAGCGGAATCATTCCAACAGCAAAACGGCACCGATGGTCCCCAACTATCGGTGCCGTCGCCGTTTCACGACCAACGAAGCGCACAAAAAGAAAAATTGCACAATCTACTCACGTAGCAGTCAAGGTAATATTCGGCGGAAAATCGTATTTTTGCAGTGTACCCTTCTTCAACTTTTTGCTATTCCGTTTCTCCGCCCCTTATGGCAAGGGGTGCACCCATTGTCGCGGTCGGAAGGAACGCTTTTTAAACTTCCCAATTCATTCCAACACATGAAACATTTTCTACTACTTATTTTCGCGGCCTTGCTGGGGCTGAGTGCCGGCGCGCAAACCCACACCTACACTGACAACCTCGTGGTGGATCTGGGTGGAAAAACAGGAACCACCGCTCCGATCACCGCCACCGTTTATCTCACGGAGCACGACGGGAAGGTGGATCTCGAACTGCGCAACTTCATCTTCAAGGTCGGGGGCACCAGTACGCCTGTCGGCCATATCAAACTCAGCGACCTCACCGTGACTCCCGACGGCGACAAGCAGCGTTTCAGCGGCAAGGGGAAAGCCAAACTCACGCGCGGCGATCTGCCGGGCTACTTCTTTTGGATGTCCTCGCTCATGTCTTCGCTCGATATGGAGGCCGATGGCTATTTCACGGCCGACAGCCTGAACTTTGCCCTCGACTTCACTGTTCCCTTCCAAGGGAAGATGAAAGTAAAATATGGCCAGTGGACGACAACGGGCGTGCAAACGGCAGTGAGTGCGCCGGCTGACGAAGCCGTCTACACGCTCGGCGGTCGTCGCCTCGAAGCGCTCCCCGCACGCGGCGGCATCTACATCGTGGGCGGTCGCAAAGTGGTGCGCTGACCCCATGATCCTTTACCGTGTGCACACAGCCGCTTGGGCTCGCACGGGCAAAGGGGCTGGGCGAGGCGAAAAACGAAGCCGTAAGCTCGCAGTGCACGGGGAACGAAGAGACGCACGAAAGACTTTTGAGATTTATTGTCGCTGCTCGCGACGGCATGTGGAGAGAAGTTCGTAATTTCGCTGCAATAGTTTCCCAATTTCTCGGTTATGTCACGCTTGATCAGACTCTTCTTGCTTTTCGTTTTCTCCTTCGTTGCCCTTTCGATCTCCGCACAGAAGGACAGCATTCCCACCGATCTGCCCAAAGCAGACAATGGCGAGGCGCCGGCGATGCCCATCAGCATCGAGGTGGGGAAATCGTGGTATAAAGGCGACAGCATCCCGGCCGTGATCTTTCCCGCGATCTACAAATACCCGCCATTGGACTTCGCCAATGAAAAGGAACGACAAAACTATTCTCGTTTGGTGCAAAACGTGAAGTTGCTCTTGCCTTTGGCAAAAATGGCGCGGGCCACGATCGTCGAGACCTACGACTACATCCAAACGCTGCCGACGAAAAAGGAACGCCAGGCGCACATCGATGCGGTAGAGGCCGGTTTGAAAAAGGAATACACCCCGATGCTCAACCGCTTATCGCGCTCGCAGGGCCGCCTGCTGGTGAAACTCATCGACCGCGAAACGAACCAAACGGGCTACCAAATTGCCAAAGCTTTTGTGGGAGCATTTAAGGCGAACCTCTATCAGGGCATCTCGTTCTTCTTCGGGCTGAACCTGAACAAACACTACGATCCGGAGGGCGACGACCGCTACACGGAACGCGTGGTGCGCATGGTGGAGAGCGGACAACTCTAATCCCCCATTCGCACGCTCGCGATGCCCGAAAAGTGCGACGACACACGGACGGCACCGCGCCACTTCCCCCAATGGATTTCCTCAAACACTGCAATCGTTTGACCAAAGCAGTCGAAATATCTCCCTCGGACAGGCGATTTCCTCCCCGCCCGAACAAAAACAGCTCAGCACGTCGATTCGTCACGTGCTGAGCTGTTTGTCTTTGCGGGGGAGTCTTCCGATTTCGGGCGTGGGCAATCATTAGCTCGCGTGCGAAGCACTCAACCTATCATATAATACACAAAACACGCATATTTTCCGATTCATAATATGAGTTGAATGGGATAACCACCCGGACTGAGTAGACAAGCCACGCACTCACAAAAACCAGAAGTGCGCCTCTGCGTGCGTTCTCCCGATCAAAGCGTTTGTGCCAACGACCAACGGTCGGCGAACTGCGCAATCTCTCTTCGCGGAATGCCGATATGTGTGGCCAGAGTGGGCCAATCCTGCAGCGCGGCCTGCACTTCGGCCAAAATGGCATCGGCTGTTTCTCGAGTCAACAGGTAGTCCTTCGCAGCCGCTCGGAGTTGTGAGAAAGCAGCTTGATTGGAAACGGAAGTGATGAGCAAACTTTGGGCAGGATTGAGGGTAGGATTGATGTCGTAGGCGGGTGAGAATGTCCACCTCTTGGGCTGTCTCTTATACAACTCTCCGACCCCACGAGACTAAGGCGAATCTCGTTTGCCGTC
>ERZ1699231.67-NODE-67-length-38667-cov-3.039647_pt1 | contig 38667 bp, 32 predicted proteins | sample MGYA00581551_ERZ1699231 | MGnify/ENA primary metagenome ERZ1699231 (study PRJEB42319, sample SAMD00040326) | human oral metagenome | material: saliva | host: Homo sapiens | study: EMG produced TPA metagenomics assembly of PRJDB4115 data set (Metgenomic analysis of... | reverse complement strand
GAAGATTGTGCGGCTTTGAAAGGCGCATTGAAGGTTGACGATACGCTTGTGGCTTTGCAAAAACTGGCGAAGGCGTGGCGTGAAAATGTGAATCCGTTTGTCTTCGGCATTACCGGCTCTTCCGGCAAAACGACGGTTAAAGAAATGTTGGCCGGCGTATTGCGTCATCGATTCGGCGATGAAGCTGTGTTGGCGACTGCCGGCAATTTCAACAATCATATCGGCCTGCCGCTGACTTTGTTGAAACTGAACGAAAAACACCGCTATGCCGTTATTGAAATGGGTATGAACCATTTTGGTGAATTATCTTTGCTGACCCGAATCGCCGGTCCGAATGTTGCTCTGGTCAATAACGCTTTGCGCGCGCATGTCGGTTGCGGTTTTGATGGTGTCGGTGATATTGCCAAAGCCAAAAGTGAAATCTACGAAGGTTTGCTTTCAGACGGCATCGCGCTGATTCCGTGCGAAGATGCCAATATCGCTACATTTGAAGCTGCTACTGCACAATTGAACGCTCAGACTTTCGGCGTTGCCAGTGGCGATGTCCATGCAGAAAATATTGAGTTGAAACCGTTGTCCTGCGAATTTGATTTGGTGCGTGGCAATGAACGTGTTGCCGTGGTATTGCCAGTCCCCGGCCGTCACAATGTGCATAATGCCGTAGCGGCGGCGGCTCTGGCTTTGGCGGCAGGTTTGAGCCTTGCCGAAGTTTCAGACGGCCTGAAAAATTTCAGTAATATCAAAGGCCGTCTGAATATCAAGCAAGGCATTAAAGGCGCGACTTTGATTGACGATACGTATAATGCCAACCCCGACAGCATGAAAGCCGCCATTGATGTGCTCGCCGCTATGCCTGCGCCGCGTATTTTTGTGATGGGCGACATGGGCGAATTGGGTGAGGATGAAGCCGCCGCCATGCATGCTGAAGTTGGCGCGTATGCACGGGATAAAGGTATCGAGGCCGCGTATTTTGTCGGCGACAACAGCGTTGAAGCAGCGGAAACGTTTGGCGCGGAAGGTTTGTGGTTTGCAGATAAAGATCCGCTGATTCAAGTGTTGAGCCACGATTTGCCTGAACGCGCTACTGTATTGGTCAAAGGCTCGCGCTTTATGAAGATGGAAGAAGTGGTCGAGGCACTGACGGATAAAGAGGTTGTCTGAAAATGGAACAGAAAAGGAAACGGCCTATACTGTTGCAGGTTATCGTTGGGATGATGGTAGTGGCAGCAGTTTTATGGCCTGTGGCGGTGTGGCAGTACATCAAAGATGTAGGGTTTGAGGTAATAAGTGAGGCGATTGAAATCACAGGTGGAGGTTGGTTGTGGTTTTGGTTAGGAAATTTTCATTTACTTATTCAAGTGATATTGATGCTGGTCACGGCTATTGGACTGTGGAAGGGTAAGGATTGGGCGCGTAGGTTGTGGCTGTTCAGCTGTATTCTGTATATAGTCTACAATACGGCTAACTATTTGGCTTTCCCTTGGAAGAGCTGGTTGTCATGGCCGGATGTTGTTGTTCGAGCTGCAATTTGTTACAGCTTGTTTTGTTTACATCCCAAGGATTATTTTCAAACCCAAGAAAATAAAACTTGAAAAGGCCGTCTGAAATATGAAAAAGATTTTTCTATTGGCTGGTTTGCTGTTTGCCGCGTTTTATGCCGGAATGAAAGTACAGGCATTTATCTATGAAGATACCTGTTTGGACTTGGGCGGCGGAAAGAATCCCGGAAACTATCCGATTTGCGTGGTAGAGAAATAATCTTACTCAACAAGGCCGTCTGTAATTTCAGACGGCATACCGATTTATTTTTAATTGGGCATAAGCCCGCTGTAACAACAAAAACAAAAAAGGAAGTTCCATGTTTTTATGGCTCGCACATTTCAGTAACTGGTTAACCGGCCTGAATATTTTTCAATACACCACATTCCGCGCCGTCATGGCGGCTTTGACTGCTTTGGCGTTTTCCCTATTGCTTGGTCCGTGGACCATCCGCAAGCTGACTGCGCTTAAAGTCGGTCAAGCCGTCCGTACCGACGGACCTCAAACCCACCTGATCAAAAACGGTACGCCAACCATGGGCGGCTCGCTGATTTTGACTGCCATTACCGTATCTACAATCTTGTGGGGCAACTGGGCAAATCCTTATATTTGGATTCTCTTAGGCGTCCTGCTTGCTACCGGCGCACTCGGTTTTTACGATGACTGGCGCAAAGTGGTTTATAAAGACCCTAACGGCGTGTCTGCCAAATTCAAAATGGTGTGGCAGTCCAGCGTTGCCATCATTGCCGGTTTGGCGTTGTTCTACCTTGCGACAAATTCCGCCAACAATATCCTGATTGTTCCCTTCTTCAAACAAGTTGCCTTGCCGCTTGGTGTAGTCGGCTTCTTGGTATTGTCCTACCTGACGATCGTCGGTACATCCAATGCCGTTAACCTGACTGACGGTTTGGACGGCTTGGCCGCATTCCCCGTTGTACTTGTTGCAGCCGGTCTTGCCATCTTTGCTTATGCCAGCGGCCACTCCCAATTTGCCCAATATCTGCAATTGCCTTACGTTGCCGGCGCAAACGAAGTGGTGATTTTCTGTACCGCCATGTGTGGCGCATGTCTCGGCTTTTTGTGGTTTAACGCTTATCCGGCACAAGTCTTTATGGGCGACGTCGGCGCACTCGCGCTTGGTGCGGCACTCGGTACCGTTGCCGTCATCATCCGCCAAGAATTTGTCCTCGTCATTATGGGCGGCCTGTTTGTTGTTGAAGCCATTTCCGTTATGTTGCAAGTCGGTTGGTACAAACGCACCAAAAAACGCATTTTCCTGATGGCGCCGATTCATCACCATTACGAACAAAAAGGCTGGAAAGAAACCCAAGTCGTCGTCCGTTTCTGGATTATTACCATCGTCTTGGTATTGATTGGTTTAAGTACCCTCAAAATCCGCTAAATCTCCAAAGGCCGTCTGAAAGTTTCAGACGGCCATTATGTAGGATAAGCATGCTTGTCTGAATCCTCTATTTCAAAAATAAATCCAGCAATAATCCACACAGAAAGTCCCCAAACATGTACCAATCTTTCGGCGGCGCAACCGGCATCCGCACCCTGACCGACCGTTTCTACGACTTAATGGAAATTGAGCCACAATACCAAGCCTTGCGCCAAATGCACGGCGAAGACATGACCCTGATACGCGAAAAGCTCTACGAATTTTTCAGCGGCTGGCTTGGCGGGCCGCAACTCTTTGTCGAAAAATACGGCCATCCCCAACTGCGTGCCCGCCATATGCCTTTTGCCGTCAACGTACAAGTCCGCAACGAATGGATCGCCTGCTTTGCCCAAGCCATGAGTGAACTTGACATCGACAAAACACTTGCCGAGCCGGTTTTAATCCAAGTTTTTGCCATGGCAGATTGGTGTCGTAACCAAAACGAAGACGGTATCGAACCGCCTATGCCGCCGATGGCGGTCGATCCATGGGTGCGCGCACCAGAATTGCAGCAGATTTTGAGTAGCTACGGTGTAAATAGCTTTTTTAAGGAATTTGCTGGCTAAAGGCCGTCTGAAACTTCTTGGATAAAACAGAAACAATAATTTGAAAGAAATGGATTTTAAAATGAATAAATTATTAAAAAAAATGATGGTAGCCCTGTTATCTTTGGGTTTGGCGCAGGCGGTTTGGGCTGATAATGTGCCGGATTTTAAGGAAACGTTTCAAGCTGCAGAACAAGGATTTGCAGCTGCCCAATATAATTTGGGTCTGATGTATGCCAATGGGCAAGGAGTCCGTCAAGACGATGCACAGGCAGTGCAGTGGTATCGCAAGGCGGCAGAACAAGGGTATGCTCAAGCTCAATATAATTTGGGTGTGATGTACGACAATGGGCGAGGAGTTCGTCAGGACTATATACAGGCAGTGCAGTGGTATCGCAAGGCGGCAGAACAAGGATTGGCCGATGCCCAATGTAATTTGGGTATGATGTATGCCAATGGGCAAGGAGTTCGTCAAGACTATGCAGAGGCAGTGCGATGGTTTCGCAAAACGGCAGAGCAAGGGCTTGCAAAAGCCCAATATAATCTAGGCCTATCCTATGCACAAGGACAAGGTGTGAGCCAAGACTATGTTCAGGCGGTGAGATGGTATCGCAAGGCTGCGGAACAGGGACATGCAGATGCGCAAAATAATTTGGGTGTGATGTATGATAATGGAAAAGGAGTTCGTCAAGACTATACAAATGCGGTGCAGTGGTATCGCAAGGCTGCGGAACAGGGACATGCAGGTGCTCAAATTAATTTGGGTATGATGTATGAAAAAGGGCAAGGCGTGCACCAAAACTATGCAAAGGCAGTGGAGTGGTATCACAAGGCGGCTGAACAAGGACATGCCCAAGCTCAAAATAATTTGGGTGTGATGTACGACAATGGGCAAGGAGTTCGTCAGGACTATGCACAGGCGGTGCAATGGTATCTCAAGGCAGCAGAGCAGGGGTATGCAGATGCTCAATATAATTTGGGTTTGATGTATGAAAAAGGGCAAGGTGTACGTCAAAGTAAAATAGTTGCTAAAGAATGGTTTAAGAAGGCTTGTGCTAATGGAGACAAGCAAAGTTGTGATGTTTATCGCCAATTGGATTAGGCAGGGTATTGAATTTTGCTAAGGGCCGTCTGAAAAAACTAGGATAAAACAGAAACAATAATTTGAATGTAATGGATTTTAAAATGAATAAATTATTAAAAAAAATGATGGTAGCCTTGCTGGTTTTCGGTATAGGACAAACAGTGTATGCGGAAGAGGTTCCTGACGTTCAGAAAATTTTGTGGGTGGCGGAACAAGGTTATGTTCCTGCTCAATATATTTTGGGTGTAATGTATGCTGATGGACAAGGCGTGCGCCAAGACTATGCTGAAGCGGTCAAGTGGTATCGTAAAGCAGCGAAACAGGGAGATACCCGAGCACAATCTAATTTGGGGTTGATGTATGTCAACGGAAAAGGTGTGCGCCAGGATTATGCAGAGGCAGTGCGGTGGTTTCGCAAGGCAACAGAACAAGGGGATGCAGCTGCCCAATCCAATTTGGGTGTAATGTATGTCAACGGAAAAGGTGTGCGCCAGGATTATGCAGAGGCAGTGCGGTGGTTTCGCAAGGCAACAGAACAAGGGGATGCAGCTGCCCAATCCAATTTGGGTGTAATGTATGTCAACGGACAAGGCGTACATCAAGACTATGCTGAAGCGGCGAAATGGTTCCATAAAGCAGCGGAACAAGGAAGTGCTGAAGCCCAACTTAATTTAGGTGTGATGTATGCCAATGGACAAGGAGTCCGTCAAAACTATGTGCAGGCAGTGAAGTGGATTGAAAAGGCAGCAATGCAAGGTCATGTCAAAGCCCAATACAATGTGGGTGCGATGTATGCTAATGGACAAGGTGTCCGCCAAAATCTAAGAGTTGCCAAAGCGTGGCTCGGTATGGCATGTAATAACGGTAATCGGCTAGGATGTGACGGTTACCGTCGTTTAGAATCGGGTTATTGAGCGGTTTATGAAATGCCGTCTGAAAAAACTAGGATAAAACAGAAACAATAATTTGAAAGAAATGAATTTTAGAATGAATAAATTATTAAAAAAAATGATGGTAGCCCTGTTGTCTTTGGGTTGGGTGCAGACAGTTTGGGCCGATGATGTGCCGGATTTTCAGGAAACGCTTCAAGTTGCGAAACAAGGAAATGCTCAAGCTCAATTTAATTTGGGTGTGATGTATGCCAACGGGCAAGGAGTCCGTCAAGACGATGCACAGGCAGCGCAGTGGTATCGCAAGGCGGCAGAACAAGGGGTTGCTCAAGCCCAATATAATTTGGGTCTGATGTATGTCGATGGGCGAGGAGTCCGCCAAGATTATGCACAGGCAGTGCAGTGGTTTGGCAAGGCGGCAGAACAAGGAGATGCTCCTGCCCAAAATAATTTGGGTGTGATGTATGACCAAGGGCGAGGAGTCCGTCAAGACGCTGCACAGGCGGTGTATTGGTATCGCAAAGCGGCAGAGCAAGGGAATTCAGATGCTCAATTTAATTTGGGTTTGATGTATAACCAAGGGCAAGGAGTCCGTCAAGATAATGCACAGGCGGTACAGTGGTATCGCAAGGCGGCGGAACAAGGGGATGCAAAAGCCCAATATAATTTGGGTGTAATGTATGCCAATGGGCAAGGAGTCCGTCAAGACGATGCACAGGCAGCGCAGTGGTATTACAAGGCGGCAGAACAAGGGAATGCAGAAGCCCAATATAATTTGGGTGTGATGTATGACCAAGGGCAAGGGGTCCATCAAGATTATGCACAGGCAGTGCAGTGGTATCGCAAGGCAGCAGAACAAGGATATGCTAAAGCCCAAAATAATTTGGGTGGGATGTATGGTAAAGGGCAAGGAATTAGTCAAGATCATGCACAGGCAGTGCAGTGGTATCGCAAGGCGGCAGAACAAGGGGATGCACAAGCTCAATTTAATTTGGGTGTGAGGTATTACAATGGGCAAGGAGTCCGTCAAGATGATGCACAGGCGGTACAGTGGTATCGCAAGGCAGCGGAACAAGGGTATGCCAATGCCCAATATAATTTGGGTGCGATGTATGCCAACGGGCAAAGAATCCGTCAGAACTATAAGATTGCCAAAGAGTGGTTTGGTAAGGCTTGTGATAATGGGCTACAACTAGGTTGCGATGTTTATCGAGAATTGAATCAGAAAGGATATTGAATCCTTATTCAAAGGCCGTCTGAAAAAACTTAGGATAAAACCAAAATGACTTTTCAAAACAAAAAAATCCTCGTCGCCGGGCTTGGCGGCACGGGTATTTCCATGATTGCCTACCTGCGCAAAAACGGCGCGGAGGTGGCTGCTTATGATGCGGAGTTAAAACCGGAGCGCGTGTCGCAAATCGGTAAGATGTTTGACGGGCTGGTGTTTTATACGGGCCGTCTGAAAGATGCGTTGGATAATGGTTTCGATATTCTGGCGCTCAGTCCCGGCATCAGCGAGCGGCAGCCGGATATCGAGGCGTTCAAGCAAAACGGCGGGCGCGTGTTGGGCGACATCGAATTGCTGGCGGACATTGTGAACCGCCGTGGCGACAAGGTGATTGCGATTACCGGCAGCAACGGTAAAACCACGGTAACGAGCCTGGTCGGCTATCTCTGCATCAAGTGTGGTCTGGATACCGTTATCGCGGGCAATATCGGCACGCCGGTTTTGGAGGCGGAATTGCAGCGTGAAGGCAAAAAGGCGGACGTGTGGGTGTTGGAGCTTTCCAGCTTCCAACTGGAAAACACTGAAAGCCTGCGCCCGACTGCGGCGACGGTGCTGAACATTTCCGAAGACCATCTCGACCGCTACGACGACTTGCTTGACTATGCGCATACCAAGGACAAGATTTTCCGTGGCGATGGCGTGCAGGTTTTGAATGCGGATGATGCATTCTGCCGTGCAATGAAACGGGCAGGACGCGAGGTGAAATGGTTTTCGTTGGAACACAAAGCTGATTTTTGGTTGGAACGCGAGACAGGCCGCCTGAAACAAGGCAATGAAGATTTGATTGCCACGCAAGACATCCCGCTGCAAGGCTTGCACAACGCCGCCAACGTTATGGCTGCCGTGGCTTTGTGCGAGGCTATCGGTTTGCCGCGCGAAGCATTGCTCGAACAAGTCAAAACCTTCCAAGGCCTGCCGCACCGCGTGGAAAAAATCGGCGAGAAAAACGGCGTGGTGTTTATCGACGACAGCAAAGGCACGAACGTCGGCGCGACTGCCGCCGCGATTGCCGGTTTGCAAAATTCGCTCTTCGTGATTTTGGGCGGTATGGGCAAAGGGCAGGACTTCACGCCCCTGCGCGACGCGCTTGCCGGCAAGGCCAAAGGCGTGTTCCTGATTGGCGTCGATGCGCCGCAAATCCGCCGCGATTTGGACGGTTGCGGTCTGAATATGACCGACTGCGCCACTTTGGAAGAAGCGGTTCAGACGGCATACACCCAAGCCGAAGCAGGCGATATTGTGCTGCTCAGCCCGGCTTGTGCGAGCTTCGATATGTTCAAAGGCTATGCGCACCGTTCGGAAGTGTTTATCGAGGCGTTCAAAGCTTTGTAAGGCCGTCTGAAAGATGAAAGTGGGTTTGAAGATCGGCGTGGTGACAGTCGTATTTTCGGCAGTCGCCACTTTGGTGTTTTGGTTTGCCACGCCGATTCGTTCCACGATAACCGTTGCCACGCCAAGTGAAGCGCCGTTGCCTGAAGATGCGGTTATCGACAGATTGGTCGTACATAAAAGCAAGCGTACCATGTCGGCGTACTCGCAAGGCAAGTTGCTGAAGACCTATCCCATTTCGTTGGGCAAGCAGCCGGTCGGGCATAAACAGTTTGAAGGCGACGGCAAAACGCCCGAAGGGAAATACCGCATCAATGAGCGTAATCCCAACAGCGGCTACCATAAAAATCTCGGCGTTTCCTATCCCAACGAAGCCGACAAAGCCTACGCTGCGGCACAAGGCAAAAGCCCGGGCGGGCTGATTAAAATCTACGGCATGAAAAACGGCTGGGGTTTTATCGGTAAAAAACACCTGCAAAAAGACTGGACCAACGGCTGCATCGCGGTAACGGACGAGGAAATCGACAAACTCTACCGCAGCGTAAAGCACAATGCGGAAATTGAAATTCTGCCGTAGGTTTTATGCCTGTTGAAGTGATGGGACGGTTGGAACGGATAGTCGGTTGCTTGTCAGGCCGTCTGAAAACTCGGCAGGGTAGGGGATTTGATGCCGGGGTTCATCTCAAACAAACCGCTCGTCATCCCTCAAGATAGGTCAACACGTTTTCTCTTTTCTAACCGTAGATTCTGAATTGTTGGTTTGGAAATAAACCTTTAAAATAACGTTAATTCATTTTTTTCAGACGGCCTCTTGCCCATTTGCAGGCCGTCTGAATATTTTATTCAAGCCGTTACGGATGTTTTCATGATTAGTCTTTCCAAAATGCTTGACCGGCCGATTGCGCGCGATGGTCGGAAGTTTGATGTTTCTCTCTTGTGGATGGTCGTTTTGATGACGACCTTCAGCTTGGTAATGATTTATTCGGCCTCTATTGCATATGCGGCATCAGATGGGGGCAGCCAGTTTTCTTTTGTGTCCAAACAGGCAATGTTTATCCTGTTTACGGTGGCCATGTGCTTGCCGCTTTTCTTGCTGAAGATGAGCTTTTGGCGGCGGATTATTCCGTTTTATTTTGTCATTTCCGGTTTGCTGTTGTTGCTGGTTTTGTTTGTCGGCCGTGAGATTAACGGCGCGACGCGTTGGATTCATATTGGGCCGCTCAACTTGCAGCCAACCGAGTTTTTCAAATTGGCAACGGTTTTGTATTTGTCCAGCCTGTTTACGCGCCGTGAAGAAATGTTGCGCGATTTGGATTCTTTGGGTTGGTCGTCTTTGTTTACCGGTATTGGCGATTTGGTGTGCAGCCCTTTTAAAAGTGAAGCTTGGGTAAGGGTAAAGGAACGCTTCCGTAAGTTTAAAACCCTGATTCTGCCGATTATGTCGGTGGCGGTCGGTTTGGTTTTGATTATGGGCCAGCCGGATTTCGGCTCGTTTGTCGTGATTGTCGTGATTACCATGGGTATGCTGTTTTTGGCAGGCTTTCCGTGGAAGTATTTTGCCGTATTGGTGGCGACCGTTGTGAGTGGAATGGGCTTGTTGATTTTGGCCGCGCCTTACCGCATGGCGCGTGTGGCGGCGTTTTTGGACCCGTGGAGCGATCCTTTGGGCAAAGGCTATCAGTTGACGCATTCTTTGATGGCGATTGCGCGCGGCGGCTGGTTTGGCGAGGGCTTGGGCGCAAGTTTGGAAAAACGTTTCTATCTGCCGGAAGCGCACACGGACTTTATTTTTGCCGTCATCGGCGAAGAATTCGGCTTTTTAGGGATGCTGGTTTTGGTGTTCTGCTACGGCTGGCTGGTGTGGCGTGCGTTTTCCATTGGCAAGCAGGCGCGTGATTCGGGCTTAATGTTCAGCGCGTACATTGCCAACGGTATCGGTATTTGGATTGGTATTCAAAGTTTCTTCAATATCGGTGTAAACATCGGTATCCTGCCCACTAAAGGCCTGACTTTGCCGTTTATGTCTTACGGCGGTTCGGCTGTCTTTATCATGCTGGTGTGCGTTACTTTGTTATTGCGCATTGATTATGAAAACCGCCAAAAAATGCGCGGTTATTCGGTGGAGTAAAACCATGAGCGGTAAAACTTTTATGCTGATGGCCGGCGGTACGGGCGGTCATATTTTCCCTGCGTTGGCGGTTGCCGAGTCGCTGCAAAAGCGCGGCCATCATGTGATTTGGCTGGGTAGTCAGGATTCGATGGAAGAGCGTATCGTGCCGCAATACGGCATACGCTTGGAAACGCTGGCCATTAAAGGTATTCGTGGCAACGGCATCAAGCGCAAGCTGATGTTGCCGTTTACGCTGTATAAAACCGTCCGTGCGGCTCAGCAGATTATTAAGAAACATCGTGTCGAGTGCGTTATCGGTTTTGGTGGTTTCGTTACTTTCCCCGGCGGTTTGGCAGCAAAAATTTCCGGTGTGCCGATTGTGATTCACGAGCAAAACGCCGTAGCCGGTTTATCCAACCGCCAACTGTCGCGCTGGGCAAAACGTGTTCTGTATGCTTTCCCCAAAGCCTTTCAACATGAAGGCGGATTGGTGGGTAATCCTGTCCGTGCCGATATTGCGGCATTGCCTGTTCCCGAAGAACGCTTTGAAAACCGGCAAGGCCGTCTGAAAGTTTTGGTGGTGGGCGGCAGTTTGGGTGCGGATGTGTTGAACAAAACCGTTCCGCAAGCTTTGGCATTGTTGCCGGAAGCAGCCCGTCCGCAAATGTATCATCAGTCCGGCCGCAATAAATTGGGCAACCTGCAGGCGGATTACGATACGTTGGGTGTGCAAGCCGAGTGCGTGGAGTTTATTACCGATATGGTATCCGCCTACCGTGATGCCGATTTGGTAATTTGCCGTGCCGGCGCGCTGACGATTGCCGAGCTGACGGCTGCGGGTTTGGGGGCGCTACTGGTGCCGTATCCGCACGCGGTGGACGATCACCAAACAGCCAATGCGCGTTTTATGGTGCAGGCCGAAGCCGGTTTGCTGCTGCCGCAAACTCAACTGACGGCAGAAAAGCTGGCCGAAATCCTTGGCGGATTAAGCCGTGAAAAATGCCTGAAATGGGCGAAAAATGCCCGTACCTTGACGTTGCCGCACAGTGCGGACGATGTGGCGGAAATTGCCATATCCTGTACCGAATAAGCAGGCAGACTTTGTTCAAGGCCGTCTGAAAAGTTGATTAACGGCGTTTCAGACGGCCTTTATTGCTTTTGTTAAAATTCCTTTACAATAAAAGCATAGCGCAGAAGCGGATAGCCCTTTAAAATAACGCCTTTACGCACTAAAAACCAACCGGAACGCAACATTATGATGAAAAATCGAGTGACCAACATCCATTTTGTCGGAATCGGCGGCGTCGGCATGAGCGGTATTGCCGAAGTCTTACACAATTTGGGCTTTAAAGTTTCCGGTTCGGATCAGGCGCGTAATGCCGTTACCGAGCATTTGAGCGCTCTCGGCATCCAAGTTTATCCCGGCCATACTGCCGAACACGTCAATGGCGCCGACGTGGTTGTTACCTCTACCGCCGTCAAAAAAGACAATCCCGAAGTCGTCGCTGCGTTGGAACAGCAGATTCCCGTCATTCCGCGCGCGTTGATGTTGGCAGAATTGATGCGCTTCCGCGATGGTATCGCCATTGCCGGTACGCACGGCAAAACCACGACCACCAGCCTGACTGCTTCTATTCTCGGCGCGGCAGGACTCGACCCGACTTTCGTTATCGGCGGCAAACTCAACGCCGCTGGTACCAACGCCCGTTTGGGTAAAGGCGAATACATTGTTGCCGAAGCCGACGAATCCGATGCTTCTTTTCTGTATCTGACGCCGATTATGTCCGTCGTAACCAATATCGACGAAGACCATATGGACACTTACGGACACAGCGTTGAGAAACTGCATCAGGCGTTTGTGGACTTCATCCACCGTATGCCATTCTATGGCAAAGCCTTTTTGTGTATCGACAGCGAACACGTCCGCGCGATTTTGCCGAAAATCAGTAAACCTTACGCCACTTACGGCTTGGACGATACTGCCGATATCTACGCGACCGATATTGAAAACGTCGGCGCGCAAATGAAATTTACCGTTCATGTTCAAATGAAAGGACATGAGCAAGAGCCGTTTGAGGTTGTTTTGAATATGCCCGGCCGCCACAACGTCCTCAATGCGTTGGCGGCTATCGGCGTTGCGCTGGAAGTTGGTGCATCGGTTGAAGCCATTCAAAAAGGCTTGCTCGGCTTTGAAGGTGTCGGCCGCCGTTTCCAAAAATATGGCGACATCAAATTGCCAAACGGCGGAACCGCGCTGCTGGTGGACGATTATGGTCACCATCCTGTCGAAATGGCAGCAACCCTTTCCGCTGCGCGTGGTGCATACCCTGAAAAACGCTTGGTCTTGGCTTTCCAACCGCACCGCTATACCCGTACACGCGATTTGTTTGAAGACTTTACCAAAGTCCTCAATACCGTTGATGCGTTGGTGTTGACCGAAGTTTATGCCGCAGGCGAAGAGCCGATTGCCGCAGCCGATTCCCGCGCCTTGGCGCGCGCCATCCGCGTATTGGGCAAACTTGAGCCGATTTACTGCGAAAACGTTGCCGATCTGCCGCAAATGCTGCTGAATGTTTTGCAAGACGGCGATGTTGTTCTGAATATGGGTGCCGGCAGCATCAACCGCGTTCCGTCTGCATTGGTGGAATTGTCGAAACAATCATAATAAATAGGCATATTTGCCTTTGAGGACACATAGGTCGTCTGAACAATATTTCAGACGGCCTGTATCAGTATTTAAGAAAGTAGAAATTATGCAGAATTTTGGCAAAGTGGCCGTGTTGATGGGCGGCTTCTCCAGCGAGCGCGAAGTTTCTCTGGACAGCGGCGCCGCTATTTTGGCTGCCTTGAAAAGCAAAGGCGTGGATGCCCATGCGTTTGACCCCAAAGAAACCCCGTTGTCTGAATTGAAAACCCAAGGGTTTCAGACGGCCTTCAATATTTTGCACGGCACTTTCGGCGAAGATGGCGCGATTCAAGGCGCGTTGGAGCTGATGGGTATTCCTTACACCGGCAGCGGCGTGGCTGCTTCTGCGCTGGGTATGGACAAATACCGCTGCAAACTGATTTGGCAGGCCTTGGGTTTGCCTGTTCCTGAGTTTGCCGTATTGCATGACGACAGCGACTTTGATGCCGTTGAAGAAAAATTGGGCCTGCCGATGTTTGTGAAACCCGCCGCGGAAGGCAGCAGCGTCGGTGTGGTAAAAGTCAAAGAAAAAGGCTGTCTGAAAAGCGTTTACGAAGAATTGAAACATTTGCAGGGCGAAATTATTGCCGAGCGCTTCATCGGCGGCGGCGAATATTCTTGCCCGGTATTGAACGGCAAAGGCTTGCCGAGCATTCATATTATTCCGGCTACCGAGTTTTACGATTACGAAGCCAAATACAACCGCGACGATACGGTTTATCAATGCCCGTCGGAAGATTTGAGCGAGGCGGAGGAAAACCTGATGCGCGAACTGGCCGTGCGTGGCGCGCAGGCGATTGGTGCGGACGGCTGTTCGCGCGTGGACTTTCTGAAAGATACAGACGGTAAACTGTATCTGTTGGAAATCAATACCTTGCCTGGTATGACCAGTCACAGTTTGGTGCCAAAATCTGCAGGCCATACCGGCGTGGATTTTGCTGATTTGTGTATTGAGATTTTGAAGACCGCTCATGTGGGATGATGCAGGCGCACTGGGTCGATTGACCCGCCGGCTATTGGTGCTGATGACCTTTCTGCTGATAGGTTCGGGCATAGCTTGGCTTTACAATTCCAAATATTTCCCTGTGAAACAGATTGCCATTCAGGGCAAGCTGAAATATGCTTCCGGCAAAGAATTACAAACTGTTGCACGAGAGCATATCAGGGGTAATATGTTCCGCGCCGATATTGATTCGGCGCAGGCCGCTTTTCAGGAGTTGCCTTGGATTGACTCGGCAATGGTGCGCCGCCGTTTTCCGGAGACCGTGGAAATTATCCTGACCGAGCGCGTGCCGGTTGCACACTGGCGCGCTGGCGGCTTGGTGGACAGTAAGGGCAATGTGTTTGCCGCAAGCCTGAAACAGGACCTGCCTATATTTGAAGGGCAGCAGGGGACAGGCAAAGACATGGTCAAACATTATGCGGACTTTTCCGGTATTTTGAGTCCGTTGAAACTGACCATCAAAGAATTGATCTACACGCCGCGTTCGGCATGGCTGCTTGTGTTGGACAACGGCATTACCGTGCGCTTGGGGCGTGAAAACGAAATCAAACGTTTGCAGCAGTTTGCCCAGATTTGGCCGTCGCTGCTGCGTAAAAAACAAAGTCGTATCGAGTATGTCGATATGCGTTATAAGGATGGTTTTTCAGTCCGTTACAGGCCGTCTGAAAACCCTTCCGACAGTGAATAGCCGATTAGACGTGAAGCAATCTTGTTTCAAAAATAATCAAACCGTCAGTCAGACAACATAGCGAACGAGCAATTATGGAACAACAACAAAATAAATATATCAGTGCCTTAGACATTGGTACGTCCAAGGTCATCGCCTTAATTGGCGAGATTCGGGAAGATAATGAAATCCACATTGTCGGCTTGGGCCAAAGCCCTTCACGCGGCCTGCGTGCAGGTATGGTGACCAATATCGACGCTACCGCGCAAGCCATTCGTCAGGCGGTAGAAGATGCCGAGCTGATGGCGGACACCAAAATTTCCCACGTTGTCACCGGTATTGCCGGTAACCATATCCGCAGCCTGAATTCACAAGGCGTGGTCAAAATTAAAGATGGCGAAGTATCGCAAGCCGACATCGATCGTGCCATCGAAACGGCCAAAGCCATCAATATTCCGCCTGATCACAACATTTTGCATACCGTGGTTCAAGAGTACATCATCGACAACCAACCTGGTGTGAAAGAGCCTATCGGCATGAGTGGCGTGCGTTTGGATACCCGCGTGCACATCATTACCGGTGCGAACACTGCTTTGCAAAATATCCAAAAATGTATCCAACGCTGCGGCCTGCAAATGGATCAAATCATGCTTCAGCCTTTGGCGAGCGGTCACGCCGTTTTGACTGAAGACGAAAAAGATTTGGGCGTGTGCGTCATCGATATCGGTGGTGGTACAACCGACATCGCGGTTTATACCAATGGCGCCATCCGCCATACCGCGGTTATTCCCGTTGCCGGCGATTTGATTACCAAAGACTTGGCACAAGCCTTGCGTACGCCGCACAGTGCCGCCGAGTACATCAAAATCCATTACGGTGCCGCCATTCCGACTATGGACGGCTTGGATGAAATGATTGAAGTCCCTAGCGTTGGTGACCGTCAATCACGTCAAATTTCACGCCGTGTATTGGCTGAAATCATCGGCCCACGCGTAGAAGAAATTTTGGAATTGACGCTGAACGAATTGCGTCGATCCGGCTTCCCAGAAGAAGTGCTGACTTCCGGTATCGTTTTGACCGGCGGTGCTTCTATGTTGACCGGTATTGTTGAGTTGGCGGAAGAAGTCTTTAATTTGCCTGCACGTATCGGTGTTCCGCAGGAAATGGGCGGCGTATCCGAGCGTATCCGCAATCCACGCTATTCAACAGCAATTGGCCTGCTTCAGACGGCCTATGCTGCCGAAGAGGGTGAACAAACCAGCCGAACCGGTGCGATTGCCCTGAATGATTCAGGCAAAAAAATGGGTCTGTGGGAAAAAATCCAAAGATTCTTCAGAGACAATTTCTGATAAAAGCATTCAGGGCAGGCGGTGTAGAATCCGTTTGTCCTGAATATTTAAGTAGAATTAAACGGTTTTAAATAATTGCCAAGTGGATAATTTAAAACTTGTATATTTTCTGTTAAAAAATGTAGTAAAAATATAACGCCGACAGTCGGATGATAAGAAAGATTTTTGCCAGTATCAGGATACTTCTTATATAATACGGATAATAAGTTATTTTTGAACCGTCCTTATAAAGCGGGGCGCGGAGGATTATTGAATGGAATTTGTTTACGACGTAGCAGAATCAGCAACAAGCCCTGCTGTTATTAAAGTTATCGGTTTGGGTGGCGGCGGCTGTAATGCCATCAACAACATGGTTGCCAACACTATTCATGGTGTTGAGTTCATCAGTGCCAATACCGATGCGCAATCATTGGCTAAAAACAATGCGGCTAAACGCATTCAATTGGGTACAAACCTGACTCGCGGTTTGGGTGCCGGCGCAAATCCTGAAATCGGCCGTGCCGCTGCTCAAGAAGATCGCGAAGCCATCGAAGATGCCATCCGCGGTGCAAACATGTTGTTCATCACTACCGGTATGGGTGGCGGTACAGGTACCGGCTCTGCTCCTGTTGTGGCTGAAATCGCTAAAGAAATGGGTATCCTGACCGTTGCGGTTGTAACCCGTCCGTTTGCTTACGAAGGCAAACGCGTACATATCGCTCAAGCAGGTTTGGATCAGCTCAAAGAGCGCGTTGACTCCCTGATTATTATCCCGAACGACAAATTGATGACTGCCTTGGGCGAAGACGTGACCATGCGCGAAGCTTTCCGTGCGGCCGACAATGTATTGCGTGATGCGGTTGCCGGTATTTCCGAAGTGGTGACTTGCCCGAGCGACATGATCAACTTGGACTTCGCCGACGTGAAAACCGTGATGAGCAATCGAGGTATCGCCATGATGGGTTCAGGTTTTGCGCAAGGTATCGACCGTGCACGTTTGGCTACTGATCAAGCTATCTCCAGCCCGCTCTTGGATAATGTTACTTTGGATGGTGCACGCGGTGTATTGGTAAACATTACCACTGCTCCTGGTTGCCTGAAAATGTCTGAGTTCAACGAGATTATGCGCATCGTCAACCAAAATGCACACCCTGAAGTGGAATGCAAATTTGGTGCTGCCGAAGACGAGAGCATGAGCGAAGACGCTATCCGTATTACCATCATTGCTACCGGCTTGAAAGAAAACGGTACTGACAACCAACTGCGTGCTGCTGCCCGTACCCAACAATTGGTACGCGGTGCGGAAGAAGCACCTCAAGCTCAAAGCCAAAGCAGCGCTGAAAGCCTGGTTCGTACCAACCGCAATATCCGTTCTATGAATCTGACTGCGGCTGATTTCAGCAACCAGTCTGTACTGGATGACTTTGAAATTCCGGCAATCTTGCGTCGTCAGCAACACACTCCTGAGAAATAATCAGGATAATGTATGAAAAGACCTGCCTTTAAGGCAGGTCTTTTTTATTAGTAAAATAAACTTAAGGCCGTCTGAAAATTTTCAGACGGCCTTAAGTTTTCAAATAAAGCAAATAACAAGCCTACCCTTTATTGAGAATTTGTTTGTTTTCACCCTCGCGACGTAATTCTTTAGGTAAGACAAATACAATGCTTTCTTCTGCGCCTTCTCCTTCACGTATGGTCTCATGTCCCCAATCTTGAATGGTTTGTAAGACTTCTCGAACCAAGACTTCGGGAGCGGATGCGCCGGCAGTAACACCGACCTTGGTTTTGTTTTCAAACCATTCTTTTTTCAGATAGGAAGCATTATCGACCATATAGGCATCGACTCCGCGCAATGCGGCTACTTCACGCAAGCGGTTGCTGTTGGAAGAGTTGGGTGAGCCGACAACAATCACGAGGTCGCATTCTTCCGCCAATTCTTTAACAGCGGTTTGGCGGTTGGTTGTGGCGTAGCAGATGTCTTCTTTGTGCGGATTGCGGATATTGGGGAAGCGTTGATTCAAAGCTGCAATGATGTCTTTGGTTTCGTCCACCGATAAAGTGGTTTGGCTCACGTAGGCCAGCTTGTCAGGGTTTTTGACGTTCAGCCCGGCCACATCTTCCACTGTCTCAACCAAAAACATTTTACCCGGGGGCAACTGTCCCATTGTGCCTTCTACTTCGACGTGGCCTTTGTGGCCGATCATGATGATTTCGTAATCTTGGGCATCGAGGCGGGCTACTTCTTTGTGGACTTTGGTTACCAAAGGGCAGGTGGCATCAAAAACGCGGAAACCGCGTTGTGCCGCTTCTTCCTGTACGGCTTTGGATACGCCGTGAGCCGAGTAAATCAGCGTGGCACCCTTTGGGACATCCGCCAAGTCATCAACAAATACGGCACCTTTTGCCCGAAGATTGTCCACGACAAATTTGTTGTGAACGACCTCATGGCGGACGTAAATAGGCGCGCCGAATTCTTCGAGTGCACGTTCAACAATGCTGATGGCACGGTCAACACCGGCACAGAAGCCGCGGGGATTGGCAAGGATAATGGTTTTTTGAGTCATGTGTGTTCCGTTTTCAGACGGCCTTTGTGTCGTTTGAAGGTGTTTTTTTGTGCAGCAAACCATCTAATACCAAGCAAACTGCGCCAACGCAGATAAAGCTGTCGGCAATGTTAAATGCGGGATAGAACCAGTTTTGCCAATAGAAAAGCAGAAAATCGACAACGTGGCCGTGAATCAGACGGTCAACCACATTGCCAATTGCGCCGCCGATAATCATGGCCGCCCCCAGTTTGCCCCAGCGTCCAAACTCATCGCGCCAGATGGCACGGGCCAAATACAGGCTGATAACGACGGCCAGACCTAAAAAGAAGAATTTTTGCCAGCCGCCTTGGTCGGCCAAAAAGCTGAATGCCGCGCCTGGATTATAGGCAAGCGTCAGGTCAAAAAAGTCTGGAATGATATTGAGGCGTTCGCCTTCGGTAAAGTGTTTCAAGATTTCCCATTTGCTCAGTTGGTCAAGAATGATGGCAACGAGGGAAAGTAAGAAAAAGGGCGTTTTTGCAGTAGAGGATGAACTCATGTTTTCAGACGGTTTATGTAATAAAGGGCTTATTTTACCTGAAAGCAGGCAGGAAGTGTTTGCGATGGCAATGATGGGAAGGCCGTCTGAAAATAGAAACGCCGCCACTTGAATGTATCAAAGGGCGGCGTGGTAAGCATATGCGGGCCTATTGGTTTTTAAGCAATGGGAAGCCCAGTTTCTCGCGGCTTTCAACGAATTTTTGAGCAACGATACGGCTCAGTGCACGAATGCGGCCGATGTAGGTTGCGCGTTCGGTAACGGAAATGGCACCGCGTGCATCCAAGAGGTTGAACGTGTGGCCGGCTTTGAGTACAAGCTCGTAAGCAGGCAGGGCAAGACTGGTGTCTTCAACTGCAAGCAGGCGTTTGGCTTGTTCTTCGTAGTCGTTGAATTGGCGCAAGAGCCAATCGGCATCGCTGTATTCGAAGTTGTAGGTGGATTGTTCGACTTCGTTTTGATGATAAACATCACCGTAAGTGACGATGTTGCCATCAAGGGTTTTTGCCCAAACGAGGTCGTACACATTTTCCACGCCTTGCAAATACATGGCGAGGCGCTCGATGCCGTAGGTGATTTCACCAAGTACAGGGGAGCAGTCGATACCGCCGACTTGTTGAAAGTAGGTGAATTGGGTTACTTCCATGCCGTTGAGCCAAACTTCCCAACCCAAACCCCAAGCGCCGAGAGTAGGGTTTTCCCAGTCGTCTTCGACAAAGCGGATGTCGTGTACTTTAGGGTCGATACCCAATTCGCGCAGGGAATCGAGGTAGAGGTCTTGAATATTGGCTGGCGCAGGTTTGAGCGCAACTTGGAATTGATAGTAGTGTTGCAGGCGGTTGGGGTTGTCGCCATAGCGGCCGTCTTTGGGGCGGCGGCTGGGTTGAACGTAGGCGGCAAACCAAGGCTCTGGGCCTAATGCGCGCAGGCAGGTGGCTGGATGCGAAGTACCGGCACCGACTTCCATATCGAAAGGTTGGATAACGGTGCAGCCTTTGTCTGCCCAGTAGTTTTGTAATTTGAAAATAATTTGTTGGAAGGTGAGCATGGTGGATGGAATAGGTTGGAATAAAGAGGGTATTTTACTGTTTTGAGCCCGTTTTGGATAGGCTGAAGGAAGCGGCGTAGGTTATTTGCCGTCCAATAGGTCTGACAAAGGGTCGTCTTCCGAAGAAACGGTGTATTTTTCTTGCGCCCATTCGCCTAAATCAATGAGTTTACACCGTTTGCTGCAGAAAGGGCGGTAGGGGCTGTCGGTATTCCAAACGACTTCTTTGTGGCAGGTCGGACATTTTACAACAGGAGCGGTCATGCAGTTTCTTTCAGTGATTGTGCAATGGATTGATAGTATTGATGCAGGCGGGCAACCTTGATTTTTGCTTCTTCCAAGCTATGGGTATTGTCCAATACGTCGTCGGCATGAAGCAGTCTGTCAGATCGGGAAGCTTGGGTAGCCATGATTTGGCGCGTCTGTTCTTCTGAAAAACCATTGCGTTGATATACGCGTTCGATTTGGACGGACTCCGGAACATCTACAACTAAAATGCGGTCGGTCTCCGCTTTAAATGCCGGATTCTCAATTAAAAGCGGGACATCGACAATGCCGTAGGCAGAGGAAGCAAGTTTTTGTTTCTGCTGTTGGATTTTGTTTAAGATTAATGGAAGAAGCAGGTTTTCCAGTTGTTTTTTGGATTGAGGCCGTCTGAAAACTTCTTCCCGTAAAGCCGTACGATTCAGACGGCCTTCGTTGTCAAAAACCTCATCGCCGAAAAGCTGACGGATGGCTGGAAGCGCTTCGCCGTTTTCAGCGGTCAGTGAGCGGCTGATGGCATCGGCATCGATAATGGGTACGCCAAGTTCGGCAAACATTTGGGCGACAGATGATTTGCCGCTGCCGATACCGCCGGTCAAGCCTATCCATAATGTCATTATCGGAATCCTGATTGTACGAGCCACCATTGTACCAGTTGGGTAATAGGTGCATTGGCAACCAAAATAATCCATCCTGCTACAGCGAGGCTGGGACCAAAAGCAAAATATTGGCCTTTACCGACACGGGCGATGAGTGCACCCACCAGCCCGACTAAGGCAGCCATGAAGATCAGAACAGGCAAAATTCCTACGCCCAGCCATGCACCGAGTGCCGCCAAAAGTTTGAAGTCGCCATTGCCCATGCCGATTTTACCGGTCAGAAGTTTATAGACGGCGCATAAAGTATAAAGGCTCATATAGCCTGCGATTGCACCCCAAACGGCTGAATGCAGGGGCACGAATGTATCGTTCAGATTAAACAGCAGGCCGATCCAAATTAGGGGCTGAGTCAGGCTGTCGGGCAAATATTGCGTATCGGCATCGATAAAGGTCAGCGCAATCAATATGGCAGTCAGAATGAATCCGCCAATAGTCGCCCATGACCAGCCGTATTGCCACGCGACAATACCGAATAAGACACCTGTCAGCAGCTCAATCAACGGATAGCGTATGCTGATATGGGTTTTGCAGGCGTGGCATTTCCCACCTAGGAAAACATAGCTGAGGATGGGTATATTTTGCCAAACTCTGATCGGACTTTTGCATTTTGGGCAGCGTGAATCCGGTTTACGCAGATTAAATGGCTGTTTTTCTTCGTCTGTCAGCTCGATGCCCAAATGCTCTTTGGCAAATTGTGTCCATTCACGCTCCATCATTATCGGCGTGCGATAAATGACGACATTCAGAAAGCTACCAATCAGTAATCCTAAAATAACGGCTAAAGGAATAGCGAATGGCGCAAGAACGGAGAGGGCGTCGATGGCAGAGTAAATACTATCAAGCATATCAACCTACGACATTACCCAAGTTAAACAACGGCAGATACATGGCAATCAGCAAAATACCGATGAGCGAACCCAATACCACCATGATGATAGGTTCCATCAAGGCAGACAATCGGGAGACGGAGTTGTCTACTTCATCTTCGTAGAATTCAGCCGCTTTGTTCAGCATATCATCCAAGGAGCCAGACTCTTCGCCGATGGCCGCCATTTGAATCACCATGTTAGGGAACATATCAGTACTTTGCATACTGGATGTTAGTGACAGACCTTGGGTTACCTTGGCGCGGATGTCTTGAGTAGCTTCTTCATAGAGAATATTGCCGGATGCGCCTGCAACTGAATCTAATACTTCCACCAAAGGAACGCCGGCCGCGAAGAGGGTAGAAGTCGTACGCGCCCAACGGGCAATGGTCGCTTTACGGACGATGGTACCGAAGATAGGCAACCTCAAAATCAAAGCATCGATTCGCTTTTGGAAGGTGGGCGATTTCTCATGGAGTTTGTACAGGCCGAAGGCGGAAGCAATCAAAAGGATGATCATAATCCAGCCGTAGTCGACAAATAAATCAGACAAGTTCATGACGAGTTGGGTAAGGTCTGGCAGCTCTGCACCCATATTGGCATAAACTTCTTTAAAGGCAGGCAGTACAAACATCATCATGATGAAGATAAGCGCGATGGCCACCACGATAATGGCAATCGGGTAGGTCAGCGCGGTTTTAACCTTTTTCTTAATGGCTTGGGTTTTTTCTTTATAAACAGCCAGTTTGTCCAATAGGCTTTCCAATACGCCGCCGGACTCGCCTGCGCTGACCAGATTGCAATAGAAACGGTCGAAATATTTTGGATATTTGGAGAACGATTTGCCCAATGCGCTACCTTGTTCGACATCGGAGCGAACCTGCATCAGCATTTCGGTCATGCTCGGGTTGGAGTGGCCGCGAGCAACGATTTCAAAAGCCTGCATCAGCGGCAAGCCTGCCTTCATCATCGTTGCCAGTTGGCGCGTAAACACCGTGATGTCTTCTTGGGTAATACGACGTTTGCGTGCGGTTTTGACTTTGCTGATACGCAAAGGACGAATGCCTCTGCGCTGGAGTTTTTTGCGTGCCTCTTCTTCGTCTTTGGCAACTACTTCGCCGCGGACAAGACGTTCGGTCTCGATGTTTTTTCCTTCAAATGTAAAACGCTTACCTTTGCTTCTTGAACCGAACAGACTTCTTTTTTGCTCTGCTTGAGCCATGAGTTATCCCTTGTTAGTAAGAAATAAAGCGGACTGTTTCCCCGTGCCGCTTTATTGTAATTTTCGAAAATATGGCAGTTTAGTCATTGGTATGAGCAGTCACTTCTTCCAACGAAGTCAGGCCCTGCATAACTTTCATGAGGCCGGCGCGACGCAGGTCTACCATGCCTTCCTGATAGGCCATGTTCATGATATCAACTTCCGTACCGTTGTTCATAATGACTTTTTGCATTTCATCGCTGACCGGCATGACTTCATAAATACCGACGCGGCCTTTAAAGCCTTTGCCGCGGCAGCTGTCGCAACCAACCGGGCGGTAGAGTTTCCAATCTTGAGCCAAGTCCGCATCGGTAAAGCCGGCTTTTTTCAATGCCGGAACCGGCGGGCGTTCAACTTCGCGTTTGCAGTTCGGGCACAGTCTGCGTAACAACCTTTGCGCCATAATCAGGCTGACCGAGCTGGCGATGTTGAAAGGCGCTACACCCATGTTCAAAAGGCGGGACAGTGTGGCCGGTGCATTATTGGTATGCAGGGTAGAGAAAACCATGTGGCCGGTTTGGGCGGCTTTAATGGCGATGTCGGCGGTTTCCAAGTCACGAATCTCACCGACCATAATAATATCAGGATCTTGACGCAAGAAGGATCGGAGTGCAGCGGCAAACGTCAGACCTTGTTTTTCATTGACGTTGACTTGGTTGACGCCCGGCAGGTTAATCTCGGCCGGATCTTCTGCCGTCGAAATGTTCACATCTTCCGTGTTCAAAATACTCAGGCAGGTATAGAGCGAAACGGTTTTACCCGAGCCTGTCGGGCCGGTAACCAACACCATGCCGTAAGGGCGGTTGATGGCCTCAAGCAGCATTTCTTTTTGGAAAGGCTCTAAACCGAGCTGGTCGATATTGAGCGATGTACCATCTGAATTTAGGATACGCATCACCACTTTTTCGCCAAACAACGTCGGCAAAGTGCTGACACGGAAGTCAATCGGACGGCCGTGTTTGTGGAAGGCAATTTGAATTCTGCCGTCTTGCGGAATACGTTTTTCAGAAATATCCAAACGCGCCATCACTTTGATGCGCGATGCCAACTGACCGCGTACGGCGACAGGCGGCTGCACGACTTCGCGCAACTGTCCGTCCACGCGGAAACGGACGCGCGCCATTTGCTCGTAGAATTCAAAGTGGATGTCCGATGCGCCTGCGTTCAGGGCATCGGATAAGGTTTTGTGGATGAAGCGGGGGATAGGGCCGTCTTCAGCTTCTTCGTTATCGATATAAAGCGATTGAGATTGCTGGGTTGCTTCATGTTCGTCGTTGATTTCTTTCAGAATGGTGGTCGAACGTTGACCTAGCCATTCCAGCAGTGAGCTGAGCTGGTCGTCGGGAACCACTACCAAGTCGACACTTAAACCTGAAGCAAAAGCGATTTTTTGAAAGTTTTGGATTTGGGTCGGATCGGATACGGCGAAATAAACCTTGCGTCCGCGTTTGAAAATCGGAATGCAACGGTTTTGTACCATTTGCTCTTCCGTCAGAATGTCGCTGACTACATTATTGCGCGGATAGTAGTGTAAATCCAAAAGGGGATAGCTGAAAACGCGCGCAACCAATTCGCCCAAGGCTTTAGGGGTGATGATGCCGTCTGAAAACAAGTCGGGCAGGATTTCTTTGCCCGATTGTAAAAGGCTGTTGTAATGTTCCGCTTGTTGATTTGAGATGGTCTGGCTTTGAACCAAAACACGCAATAATCCGACACTCATTTTATTTTCCGTTTCTTGTGCAGTTTTCCCTTTAATTTAGAGGAAAGCCGTATTATTTTATCATTATTATGATTAAAGCATATGTTTAATTATGCAAATCTGCTTAAGTTGCAAAGACATGCTTTTGCTTTAATTGTATTTTTATTTCAGACGGCCATTATAAAGCAAGGAGAATAGGCGTTAAACTCGATATTTTTGGATTATGATGAAAAAACAACAATTTTGTCGTATGAATCCAATCAATAACGAAATTATATTTCATGTTGCTATTGCTTGTTTGGAGATGGCAGAAAAGGTTGTTTTGATGGACAGACGGTTAGAATTTGAAATATGAAAATGCCGTCTGAAAAGAGGAAACATATAATTTCAGACGGCCTCTGTTTTTGATTCTCTTATCCGTAAATCTTGGTTCGGATTTCGATAAGGGCATTGATTGCCAAACTGCTGTTTACAGCTTCCGGCAGATCGGACTGGGCGAACAAATGTTCTACTTCGTTAATCAATGTTTCTGCACGCGCCAACAGTTCATCGTAAGGAAAAGAACCGCGCTTGATGGCCAGCAATTCGTCACGATTGGGACGGCGTGGACGGATTTCGCCATGAAGGGCAATATCGCGCGCAGTTTCAAGCAGGCGGAAGGTGTGCATCATATTTTTTGCATCGTAACCTTGACCGTGTGCCTGCGTGCCTTGATAGCGTGTTTCGTTGCGTTCTGTCAGCCATTGTTGATAAGAGGCATATTCGCGGCAGTAGCTGCTGTATCCGTCTTGGTTGAAGGATAGATGGGCAAGCGGTGTTTCGCCTTCTGGAATGATGCTGAGTGAAAGCGTTGTGGCTTCGGGTTTGGGTGCAATACCGTGGTAGCCCATCGTGCCGTCGGCATCGTAAAACAGGGCATAAAGTTCTCGGGCGTGGGCTATTTTGATTAAGCCTACACGCCTTTGCTCCATTCCGCGTTGTGCAAGCCAGTACTGTAACGGTACGGTTTGCCTGCCTTCTATGATGTGGCAGAAATCAAGGATGCTTTTCTTTTCAGACGGCATCGGATTGCTGATTTTTTTATTCAATCCCCGTGCTTTTTTGATTTGTCCGTAGGCATAGCCGGCGAAACTTTGGCGGCAGGCTTTGGACACAAACCATTCGGTTTTGAACGCATCCATCAATGGCGAACGGTATCGCACACAGTCGGAAGGGGAGGCCAGCAGCTCCAGTGTGTTCGGATTGCTTTGCAGCAGCAATTCGATAAACCGTCCCAGTTCGTAATACACAATATCGTTGGTTTCATTGCTGATTTGAGGGATGTATTCCATGCCGTAAAACATGGATTTGGGCAGGTAAAACACGCCTTTGATGTCAGTATCGGACTCGGGCGTTGCCAAACCGTAGGCGCGGCTGCCGGAAACGGCTTCGAGCAGAATCAGATTTTGCGTGTGCAAGTCTTCGAGGGTCAGCATATTCAGACGGCCTTTTACGGATAAATGGCTGCCAAGGTGGAGCGGAACAATTCGTTCAAAGGCCCACTATCGGCAGGTTCGGCAGCAGGGGCAGACAAGGCAGAAACTTCGTTATATAGGTCAACAGTCAGCTTTTGCAGCTCTGGCGATAATGTGTGCAGATAACTTTCGTCCTGACCTGCTTTTAATGCGACTAGATCAGTAATTTGGGTAGCACAATCTGTCTGCCACTCATTCATCAACTCAACCAAAGTCATTGGCGGAATACCGCCTTGTTTCACTGCCCAGCGAGCCGCCAATAAAGGGCGCAAGACGTAAAACCATTTCTTCAATTTAATCGGCTGCGCCAAATCCATGGCTTTCAAAGCATTGCCGGCGATACCGCGATAATGGTGCAACAACGCGGCGGCTTGGACGTATTGGGGCGCAAGTTCGTTCAGACGGCCTATGAATGCCTCATCTTGTGTATAAACAATAGGCGAACGCAGCCATTCCAGCAATACAGCATTGCTTTTTCTCAATAGGCGCAAAGCCTTGCGGATGTCCCAGCCGCCTACGTCAAACCATTGGTTTTCAATAAATTCAAATGTATCTTTTGCTTCATCGATTTGCAGATAATGTTCCTGCGGGCGGATATAAACGGCGCGAACGTCATAATCGCTGTCGGGCGAAGCAAAGCCCCATGCACGGCTTCCGCTCTCCGCCGCCAACAGAAAATGCAGTGGTTCGGCAAGTGAAATTTGAGTCAGTTTTTCTTGAATGGTTTGTTTCATTACGTTTTCCTTATTTTTGCAGAAAGGCCGTCTGAAACTGAGCAATTAGGTTTCAGACGGCCTTTTAGCTATTTAAATCCGATAGGATTGATTAGGCTTTGTTTTTCAGACGGCCATGCAATTCCTGTACGCTGTACACACCCAAGTGTTCGCGGCTTTTTGCACCTTCGCTCATGGCTTCGCCGCCGGCGATGGTGGTGTATTGCGGTACGCGTTGGGTGAGGGAGGTGCGGCGGATGCTGTGGCTGTCGGTAACAGATTGTACTGTGCTGCCGACGGTGTTGACCACCAGGGCGATTTCGCCATTTTTAATGGCGTCCACGATGTGTGGGCGGCCTTCCTGTACTTTGTTGACCGCTTGCACGATGATGCCGTGTTCTTTCAAGTATTCGGCGGTACCGCGTGTGGCGCAGACACCGTAGCCGAGTGCTTGGAAGTTTTGTGCGGTTTTGACGATGAGCGGTTTGTCTTCGTCGCGTACAGCAAGGAAGATTTTGCCGGTTGTGCTCAAGCGTTCGCCTGCGCCGAGTTGGGCTTTGAAGTAGGCTTCGCCGAAGCTTGCGCCCACGCCCATCACTTCGCCGGTAGAGCGCATTTCAGGGCCGAGAATGGTGTCCACACCCGGGAATTTGATGAATGGGAACACGGCTTCTTTAACGGCGTAGAAGTCCGGGATGACTTCTTTTTCTACACCTTGCTCTTTCAGCGAAATGCCTGCCATCACGCGTGCACCGACTTTGGCAAGCGGTACACCGGTGGCTTTAGATACGAACGGTACGGTACGGCTGGCGCGTGGGTTCACTTCCAGTACGAAGACCACGCCGTCTTGTACGGCAAACTGTACGTTCATTAAGCCGACCACGCCCAGTGCGTATGCCATGGCTTTGGTTTGACGGCGGATTTCGTCTTGAATCTCTTCGCTCAAAGAGTATGGGGGCAATGAGCAGCCGGAGTCGCCGGAGTGGATACCTGCTTGTTCGACGTGTTGCATGATGCCGCCGATCACGACGTCTTGGCCGTCTGAAACGCAGTCTACGTCCACTTCGATGGCGTTGTTCAAGAAGAAGTCGAGCAATACGGGGCTGTCTTCGGAAACTTGTACGGCTTCGCGCATGTATTTTTGCAACTCTTCGGCAGAGTGAACAATCTGCATGGCGCGGCCGCCGAGTACGTAAGAAGGACGGACAACCAACGGATAACCGATTTCTTCGGCTTTAACGAGGGCTTCTTCTTCGTTGTGGGCGATGCGGTTAGGCGGTTGACGTAGGCCTAAGTCGTTCAACACTTTTTGGAAGCGTTCGCGGTCTTCGGCGGCGTCGATGCTGTCGGCAGATGTACCGATGATGTTTACGCCGTTTTCAACCAATGCATTAGCCAGTTTGAGCGGGGTTTGGCCGCCGTAATGAACAATCACGCCCCATGGGTTTTCGGTGCGGACGATTTCCAATACGTCTTCCAAGGTCAGCGGCTCGAAGTAGAGGCGGTCGCTGGTGTCGAAGTCGGTGGACACGGTTTCGGGGTTGCAGTTGACCATGATGGTTTCAAAGCCCGATTCGCGCAGGGCGAGCGCGGCGTGAACGCAGCAGTAGTCAAACTCGATACCTTGGCCGATACGGTTTGGACCGCCGCCGAGAATCATCACTTTTTTACGGTCGGAAGGACGGGATTCGCATTCTTCTTCGTAAGTGGAGTAGAGATAGGCGGTTTCGGTGGCAAACTCGGCGGCGCAGGTGTCGACGCGTTTAAACACGGGATGCAGCTTCAGCGCGTAGCGGTGTTCGCGTACTTCTTTTTCTTTTACGCCCAAAAGCTGCGCGATGCGTTTGTCGGAGAAGCCTTTGCGTTTCAGACGACGTAAGGCGGCGAAATCCAAATCTTGCAGGCAGCCTGCACTTACCTGCTGCTCTTCTTTCACCAAGTCTTCGATTTGCGCCAAGAACCAAGGGTCGATGGCGCAGATTTCGTGGATTTCTTCCAGCGTGAAGCCCGCGCGGAACGCGTCTGCCACAAACAGCATACGTTCGGGGCCGGGGTTCGCCAGTTCGCGGCGGATTTCCGCTTTGTCTTCGCTGCGCGGATTGAAGCCGCACAAGCCTGTCTCCAAGCCGCGCAGGGCTTTTTGGAAACTTTCCTGAATGGTGCGGCCCATCGCCATCACTTCGCCCACCGATTTCATCTGCGTGGTCAGGCGGTCGTCTGCGGCGGGGAATTTTTCAAACGCGAAACGCGGGATTTTGGTTACCACATAGTCGATGGACGGCTCGAACGACGCGGGCGTGCGGCCGCCGGTGATGTCGTTGCGCAACTCGTCCAGCGTAAAGCCGACAGCCAGTTTCGCCGCCACCTTCGCAATCGGGAAACCCGTCGCCTTGGAAGCCAGCGCGGACGAACGGCTCACGCGCGGGTTCATCTCAATGACAATCATCTCGCCGTTTTCAGGGTTTACCGCAAACTGCACGTTCGAGCCGCCCGTGTCCACGCCGATTTCGCGCAATACCGCCAACGAAGCGTTGCGCATGATTTGGTATTCCTTGTCCGTCAGCGTTTGCGCCGGCGCAACCGTAATCGAGTCGCCCGTATGCACGCCCATCGGGTCGAAGTTTTCAATCGAGCAGATAATGATGCAGTTGTCGTTTTTATCACGTACAACCTCCATCTCGTACTCTTTCCAGCCGAGAACGGATTGCTCAATCAGCAACTCATGCGTAGGCGAAGCATCAAAACCGCGTTCGCAAATTGCTAAGAACTCGTCTTTGTTGTAGGCAATGCCGCCGCCCGAACCGCCCATGGTAAAAGAAGGGCGAATCAGTGTCGGGAAGCCAACCTGTTCTTGCGCCGCCAAAGCTTCGTTCATTGTGTGGCAGACAAAAGATTTCGGGCAGGAAAGGCCGATTTTCTCCATCGCCTCCTTAAAGCGGCCGCGGTCTTCCGCCTTGTCGATCGCGTCTTCCGTCGCGCCGATCAGCTCGACATTGTATTTCGCCAGCACGCCGTTGCGCGCCAAATCCAGCGCACAGTTCAGCGCGGTCTGACCGCCCATCGTGGGCAGAATCGCATCAGGCCGCTCCTTGGCGATAATCTTCTCCACCGTCTGCCACATAATCGGCTCGATGTAGGTAACATCCGCCATTTCAGGGTCGGTCATGATGGTGGCGGGGTTGGAATTCACCAGAATGACTTTATAGCCTTCTTCACGCAAAGCCTTGCAGGCCTGTGCGCCCGAATAGTCAAATTCGCAGGCCTGACCGATAACGATAGGGCCGGCGCCGATGATAAGGATGGATTTTAGGTCGGTACGTTTGGGCATGGTGGGTCTTTCTTCAAGGATTATTGTCTAAACATTCTTTAAATTGGTCATAAAATTCTTGCGCTAGTCGTTTCTCGAAGTTGTGATAATTTTTCTTTATTAATCCATCTAGGTTTGAAGCGGATTGTGTCTTTGTTTCGTCATTGAAATTACGAGCAAACTTCTTGGAAATCTCTCTGATCAACTCATTGTCATCACCAGACAATGAAAGCATATCTATAATAGATTTATTAAGAAGTTCACATTTAATTTTCTCATATTCTTTTTTACAGTTATCTAAAAAATTGATATCTTTTATGCATGCCTCAACGTATTTTTTGTAATTATGTCTTTTTCTTTTTTCTTTATTTTTTATGATTTCTTTGCACTGATCTATTGCCTTTGCAGGTAAAATAAGTTTTATTTTGTCAAAAATATCTTGCTTGTCTCTTTTTAATTTAATAATGTTTTTTGAATCATCCTGCTTTTGAAAAAAATCACTATAAATTTTATTAAATTCATTGGAATTTAAGGAATCTATTTTCCCATTTTTTAAAAGAAAAATACTATTTTGTTCATTTTTATTATATTTAATTTCAAGCGTCTCAAACCTTGAAAGAATAAAAATATAGTTATCTGAGTTGATTTCATTGTGTTTAAGAATAATATTTGTTACTGTTAACTTTATTGATAACTTCGGTAAATGGAGAAATGTATTAGAATTTATATCTTTATTATCCAGTTCTATCTCTAAATCTTTAACTCCTTCTGAAGCTATCTTATCAGATAACCATTTGTATTTATTTGAAAAGTAATCATTAACTCTTCCCTTGTATACGTGTAAGAAATAACGGCCAATTGAACTGGGGTTATTATTTTCTTCGAGTTTAGTGGGTAAAATTGCGAGTTTATATATATCAGTAATAATTCTTTTAATATTTTGAGAGCTATTAATTTGCTCACTTTCTCCCCTGAAAAATTTTGCTTCTAAAAAATTTTTATGTCTAAATCCGTAATTTAATAGTCTATGACTACTTACATTAAGTTTTTCTAAATCAATCAATAAGTCTATTCGATTGTGTTTGCCTGTATTACTATCACGAAAAACCTCTTCTGCCCTAATGCATGAGATTGGGTTCTGAAGGTTTCGACCGTTTAGCTCTTGTAAAATTGCAAGCGAAAATGATGAAACAATGCCACTTTCATGTTCTTGTTCAACATAGCCATTTCCCACCATAATTTCAGGCATGCTCATAAATGCTTGTTCAATTATCAATTTATTCTCCAGCAAGCGCAGGTTGGTTCTCAACCAACAAAAAAAACCGTCAAATTATCTGCCCCGTGTTGGGTTTGCAACCCAACCTACCGTGCTGCCATCCAATGTCACCCTTACAGCCGGCCGTCGGATTCGAGAATCCGACCTACGGTGTGCGTTGTCTGTTAAAGCAAGCCGTAGCCCGCATGTAGGGTGTGTGCGGTACGCACGCATTCTCCATTTCCCCTGCAACCCCAACCGACCGTGTGCGTGCCTTGCGGCACACATGCTACCAATGGGTTCAAAGGTCGTCTGAAAAAACGCTCGCGGCGTTTGTTCCATCTGCCTTGCGATAAAGGTTACCTGAAAAATTACTGCCGTTGATATTTCGGGCATTCTTTTTCAGACGACCTGTAACGCCTGAATTCGCTGCAACCTACTCCCTCCCCCGTGGGGGAGGGCTGGGGAGAGGGCATTCTCTAAGTTGCGGCAACCTTTCCCAACACCTCAACCGTCCAAATACAAGCCTTGCGGCTTGTTGCCCTCTCTCTAGCTCTCTCCCACGGGAGAGAGGACGGGGTGGCTGTTCGGGTTAAGGGTTCTGCAAGGAAAACAGGTTGTGCGGGCTGTTTTTTGTTTTTCAGACGACCTTTATAAATGCTCAATTCAGTCGGTTTGCACCCTATAATTTTCAATAATTTAATCAAAATCAGCCATCTGCTACCGTGCAGGCTGCTTTTCCAATTCCTGCAACACGCGCAGGATTTTCGCCAGTACATCGTTTGTCTGCTGCAAAATCTCGTGATTCCAAAAACGCAGCACGGTAAAGCCCAAGCTGTTGAGATATGCCGTCCGCGCGTGGTCGTATGCGGCTTGTTCTGTGTGCTGCCCGCCGTCTGCTTCGACAATCAGCTTGGGCGTTACGCACATAAAATCAACAATATAGTTTCCAATCGGCTGCTGGCGGCGGAATTTATAGCCGTTCAGACGGACTGCCCGCAGGTGTTGCCATAATTTCGCTTCCGCCTCGCTCATTTCTTGACGCATGGCTTTGGCGCGTTGGCGCAGGGCGGGGGTATCGGCGGTCAATAGTTTTTCGGGCGGGTTCATTTTTGTTGTCGGCTTGCTGTTTGTGCAAGCCTTGCTGCCCTCTCCCTAGCCCTCTCCCACGGGAGAGGGGATGGGGTTGCTGATTGAATTAAATGTTGCGGTAAGACAATCTTTTTTCAGACGACCTTTTACGTTTTTATTTTGTACAGGTCGTCTGAAAACTTCCTTAAAAACTAGTGACAAATGTAATCAAGCCCAAAATGATACCGGGGGCGTTTGCCAGCATGACGGGGTAGTCGCGTTTTTCTTTCAAAAAGCCGTAGGCAAACCATAATGTGCAGTTGATGGCGGCGACGAGGGGTTGCAACGGCGAGCCGGGGTTGCCGGCAAGGTTGTTTTGGATTTGCGGGATATAGGAAACGTACATGCCGACGGCGGTCAGGGTGGCGACGACGGAGAGTACGCGCATTTGTTTTTCAGTCATGGTTTTCCTTTCTGATTTGAGGGTTGGGAGGTTGATTTTTCAGACGACGTTTTGTGTTGAGGGGGCGTCTGAATTTTTGTTTTTTATGTTTTGATTTTTATCGGGTTTCAGACGACCTTTGTTGAGTTGAGAGGTCGTCTGAAAAGGCGGTTTATTGTTTTGCCGCTTTCATATTGTCAATGAATTTGTCAAACAGATAACCGACATCTTGCGGGCCGGGGCTGGCTTCGGGGTGGCCTTGGAAGCAGAACACAGGTTTGTCGGTCAGCTCGATGCCTTGCAAAGTGTTGTCGAACAAGGACTTGTGGGTAATCCTTGCGTTCGCAGGCAGGGTGTCGGCATCGACGGCAAAGCCGTGGTTTTGGCTGGTGATGACGACTTTGCCGCTGTCCAAATCTTGCACGGGGTGGTTCGCGCCGTGGTGGCTGAAGTGCATTTTCAAGGTTTTTGCGCCGATGGCGAGACTGATGAGCTGGTGTCCCAAGCAGATGCCGAAGATGGGTTTGCCGCTTGCCATCAGTTTTTGTACGGCTTCGATGGCGTAGGTGCAAGGCTCGGGGTCGCCGGGGCCGTTGGAGAGGAACACGCCGTCGGGGTTGAGCGCCAACACGTCTTCCGCGCTGGTTTGGGCGGGGACGACGGTCAGGCGGCAGCCGCGCGAGGCGAGCATACGCAAGATGTTGGTTTTCACTCCGAAATCGTAGGCGACGACGTGGAACGGCTGTTCGGCAGGGGGAACGAAACCTTTGCCCAACGCCCATTCGCCTTCGGTCCATTCGTAGGCTTCTTTGCAGGAAACTTCTTTCGCCAAATCTTTGCCGACCATGCTGCCGAACGCGGCGATGAGTTCTTGCGCTTTTTCAATCGTAGCGTCTGCGCCGGCCAAAATTGCGCCTCCTTGTGCGCCTTTTTCGCGCAGCAGCGTGGTCAAGCGGCGGGTGTCGATGTCGGCGATGGCGACGGTTTTGTTGCGCACCAGATAGTCGTGCAGGCTTTCGGAGGCGCGGAAGTTGCTGTGCAGCAGCGGCAGGTCGCGGATAATCAAGCCTGCGGCATAAACGCTGCGGCTTTCTTCGTCTTCGGCGTTGGCGCCGGTGTTGCCGATATGTGGATAGGTGAGGGTAACGATTTGTTTGCAGTAGGACGGGTCGGTCAGGATTTCCTGATAGCCGGTCATGGAAGTGTTGAACACGACTTCGCCGGAAGTCGAACCTTCGTAACCGATTGATGTGCCGTGAAATACGCTGCCGTCAGCGAGAACGAGAAGAGCCGGAGTGGTCATGATGGAATCCTGTTTGCCTGATGATGGTCGGTTCGAAAAAAATGGGTCAGGCCGTCTGAAAAATAAAAATTGTTTACAAAAAAGACAGCCTTCGGAAATCTCGGCTAAAAAAAAACACGCTCCGCAGCTTTGATTTTGCTGTGTAACGTGCTTTTTCAGACATAGCGGTCTATGCCGTAGAAGCAGTGTATTTTAAGTCAAAATGATAGGAATTTCAAGCATAGAGCAAGGAGTCGATAATTTAAAAATGTTTTACCTTTACGGGACAATCCCTTGCTTTTGGAATGCCTGATGAGTAAGGTTGAACTAAATATCCAGTCGGGCCGTCTGAAAACAGAGCAGGCAGATTGTTTCATTTTTGTTGTGTTTGAAATGCAGGCATAGGGAAATTCAGCCGAATCAAACATGGAACAGGCTGTTTATGCTAAAATCGTAGCCTTATAAAAAATAAAAACAATGTCATTTTTAGCTGAGATTATCCGATGAAAAAAGAACACATTATGCAAAACGCTCCATCAGGCCGCCATCGCCTTATTCATGCAAGCGTTGCTTCCGCTTTAGCGCTTATCAGCTTTTCCGTTCAGGCAAATACGCAGCAATTTGCCAAAGTCCCGTTTTACCTGCAAAACGAAACCGCCGTCAGCGGCCAACCCAAAGTCAAACACAATATTATGTTTTTGATTGATGACTCGGGCAGTATGCAATGGAATGTGCAAGGTAAGGAAACATCTGTATTGGCTGATAAAAGAATAACGATTACTAAGGAGGCTCTAAAATCGGTATTGAAAGAGTATGGAGAAAAGCAACGATTCCAATGGGGTTTGCAAACCCTGCATAATAATGGTCGTACTGATATTCCAGATGAGAAGGGCTTTACCGATGATTGGCAGGACGTTCAAAGGAGGGTAGATGGCATTGATCCCGGCCATGCTACGCCAATCACGCGCCGCTACTATGAAGTAGTCAAAAACTTTGTGATGCCCAACATCAAATACCGTTGTCAGAAGTCCTATGTGATTGTGATGTCGGACGGTGATGCCAATATGAGTTGTAGTAACCAGATTCCAGGTGAAGATCCTCGCTTATCTCGCAATACTAACTTCAACTACGATAGGGATTATTACTATTCAAACTATTACCGCGATATTGAACGTAGTGCGGGTACGTCTGCATACCAATATTTTGGGCCGTCTGAAGTGAAGACTATTGATGATAGCTATGGGAAAGGTAAATTCTTTGATGGTGGAGGTCGTATCAAAGGATACTTTGATTTCCTACCTTATCAATATGATAATGATTTTAGCTTGCCTGAGAATGAAAAGAAATTGCTATGTCAATCTAGTAAATATAAGCATGAGTATGATCCTAATTATGGTAGGTATATGTGGGTAGCTGCAGGCGAAATTATTGTTCCTTATTGGGATAGGAACTATAAGGATGAAAAACGCGGTATGCGTTTCTTTAGTCAGACTTTGGCAGAAAAAGACATTAAAACAGTAAAAGACGGTTTAGATGCTGCGGGTAAGAGCTGGGATGGTGATCCAAGCGATCCCAAAGGCGTAGATTACAGCAAGCAATTGGTTCAGACTTTTACTGTGGGTTTTGGTGAAGGAATTTCTAAAGTCGGGAGAGAGTATCTAGAAAAGGGTGCGAGCCGTCCAGACTGGTATTTTAAGGCTGAGAAAAAAGAAGATTTGCTTGAAGCCTTTAAAACCATTGTCGAGAATATTGAAAGCGACAGTAAAAATGTAAAATTTGAAGGAGTATCCTCTACTGCGCCGGCAACGACCAGTATGGGTATTCCCGATATGGCGGCAACGGTTCATCTGAATACCGGCTCTTGGAGCAGTCAGCTACGTTTCTATAAATTAAATCGAGACGGGACGGTAGCTAGCTCTTCTGAATTTTCGCAGCCATCATTTGCAGGCCGTCTGACTTTGGTTAATGATGGCAGTAAGACCTATTTTATCGATAGAGTTGCAGATAATGAGGCTTTAAATGCCGATTTTGGCATTTCAGACGGCAGTGCGAAAGATAAGTTGGAATGGAAAAATGCATTGCTGAAATGGACTGGCCGAGTAGGTAGTGATGAAACCATCAAAGCTGATGCAGAGGCAAAAGGTTATAACCAGTCTTATCGCATCCGTCCAACTGATCCAGCTGACGCAAGTAAAGATGAGCGCAATTTGGGTGATATTTTGGACGGTTCAGTTGCTTCGATTGGCGATAAGCGCGATAACCGTCAAGAGTTTTTGGTCGCTGCTGCCAATGACGGCATGGTACATATTTTCCGTAATGGTACGCCTAGCAATCCTTATGACTTGAAACTCAGCTATATTCCGGCAGGCATGGAGCGTGAGGACGATCAAGGTCAAGCGACAACTTTGGGCAAGGTTCTGAAAGATGTCGCTCGCGATGGTTACGGCTCCAGCACGCCGCACCGCTATATGGTTAATGGTGGCTTTGTTCTCCGCCAAACGCCTGATAAGCAAACCTTTATGTTTGGTGCGATGGGTCAGGGTGGACGCGGTGCGTATGCGTTGAATATTGGTGCAGTGGCGAACAGTGATCGTAGTGGTTGGAATAAGACTGTACCTTTGTTTGAAACAGAAAAAGGCTCTGGTAATAAGCTGGGTTATACCATTGGTTCGACACAAATCGGCCGTGTTTCCATCAAGCGTGATACTACTCCGGTTAATCTGGAATCTGACGTGCGTTATGCAGGCTTCTTGGCCAGCGGCTATCGTACTGAAGATGTGAACAGTGCCGATAATGAAACGGCTTTATATGTCTATGATATGACAGGCAAAGAGGCAGGGACGAAAAATACTGGCACTAATGTTTCTTCTAAAGCCGGTGAACTCTTGGCTAAAATTCTTGCACCGGATGGCAAAGGCGGCCTCTCTACCCCTACTTTGGTAGATACCGATTTTGATGGTATTGTCGATATTGCCTATGCCGGCGACCGTTACGGCAATATGTTCCGCTTTGACTTGAGCGCTAAAACGCCGTCTGAATGGTCTGCGCAAATGATTTTCCAAGGATCGGGTAATCAACCGATTACGTCTGCGCCTGCGGTATCACGCCGCAGCAAAGATAAGTATGTTGTTATTTTTGGTACGGGTAGCGAGATTTATCAGAATGAATTGAATAATACCAACGGTCAAATCAATGCCGTTTACGGTATTTACGATGATGTATCTGATAAAGCAGTTTTGGCAAACAGCAGTGAGTTGGAACAGCAAACCAGAGAAAGTGACGGTGAACACGTTTACGTCAGCGACAATAAGGTTGGTGAAGGTAAAAAAGGCTGGAGTCTGACTTTAGATCCGAATGAACGTGTGACTGTCAAACCGACGATGATTTTGCGTACAGCCGTCGTGACCATCCGCAAGTATGAAACCAAAACAATTCATACTGACTCTTCCAGTACCGATGTTTGTTTGCCGGACAGTACGTCCACACAAACGACTGCGAAAACGATTATTCTGGGTGTAAATGCGGAAAATGGCGGCCGTTTGGGTTTGCGTGATGCGCGTATTTCCGATAAAAACCGCCAATTCATCAAACGTGAAAACAACGGTCAAGTCTATTACGCCAGCGGTATGGTGTTTGACGGTGTGGTCAACTTTACTTATCTGAATGGCTCTAAGGCTGATGATTCTCCGGTAACCGCCGATGGCGATAGCGGCGGCACGGGTACGGATAAAGAGTTGAACGTTACGCCGAGCGTGCCAAACAATAAATGTTTTGCAACCCAAGCCGAGCGCAGTCTGTTGACCAACTCTGATAAGATGCACAGTCTGAAAGTAGAAGGCCGGAAATGCGGACTTAAACGCATCAGCTGGCGTGAATTGTTCTTTTAACCGATAGGGATTGAATATCGAGGCCGTCTGAATTGTTCAGACGGCCTTTTCTGTTGAGTGGTAGTAATTGAGAGATGTTGGATTAAAAAAATAGAAAAGCTTGTTTGTGGGTAAAACGGTTTGATTAAATTAAAAGTCTGGATAAGTCCAAACGGTAGGTTTTAGTCGTTTCTTTTTTCTGTTTTCTGTTATTGAAATGAGAAGTTAAAAGGCCGTCTGAAAAGATATTTTCAGACGGCCTTTGATTTAAAAAGAGCGAGTCAAAGAGAACATTTAGATGCTGTTTTTAATGATTTTCCGCAGGGTGGACAGTTGTCGGCGGCTGACGGGCAACGGAGTCGAAATATCGAGAATTTTTGCGCCCCATGTGGATGCGGATTCGTCGTTTTCGTCATCGTCCAATCG